>JACCDG011455736.1_pt1 | contig 49523 bp, 49 predicted proteins | sample 7442471 | NCBI WGS metagenome assembly JACCDG01 (sample SAMN15323444, study PRJNA562643) | freshwater metagenome | isolation source: river surface water | place: USA:Blue River Watershed | collected 2017-08-17 | reverse complement strand
CTGACCAGCCGCGCCATGCAGGTCTCCAGCCAGATCGACGAGCCCGACTACGGCACCCTCCTGGACGACATGCTCTACACCTGCACGCCCGGACAGGTGCTGGACATTCCGCACAAGAACTTCATCGCCCCGCGTGTCGAAGTGGAGCTGGCTTTCATCCTGAAAAAGGAATTGCGCGGCCCCAACGTGACTGTGGAGCAGGTGCTCGATGCCACCGAGTACGTCACCCCCGCCATCGAGATCATCGACTCGCGCATCGAGCAGTTCGACCGCCACACCAAGGTCATGCGCAAGGTCTACGACACCATCAGTGACAACGCCGCCAACGCTGGCATCGTGCTGGGGGCCAAGCGCGTGGACCCGCTCACCACCGACCTGCCCTGGTGCGGCGCGGTGCTGCGCCAGAACGGTGTGGTCGAAGAAACCGGCCTGGCCGCAGGCGTGCAGGGCCACCCCGCCGTGGGCATCGCCTGGTTGGCCAACAAGCTCGCGCCCTGGGGCGAGCACCTCACCGCTGGCGAAATCGTGCTGGCAGGCTCCTTCACCAAACCCGCGCCCGCCAAGGTGGGCGATGTGTTCGACGCGGACTACGGGCCGCTGGGCAAACTCCAATTCCGTTTTGTCTGAGAGGCACACGATGAACACACCCATCAACCTTTTCAAGCAAGCCTTGCGTGAGCGCCGCCCCCAGATCGGCCTTTGGATGGGCTTGGCCAGCGACTACACCGCCGAAATCTGCGCCCTGGCCGGGTTCGACTGGCTGGTGGTCGACGGCGAACACGCGCCCAATGACCTGAGCACCATCCTGGCCCAGCTCAAAACCATTGCTGCCTATCCGGGCAGCCATGCGGTAGCCCGCGTGCCGGTGGGCGAGACGGCGCTGATCAAGCAATACCTCGACCTGGGTGCGCAGAACATCCTGATGCCCATGGTCGACACGCCCGAGCAGGCTGCGCAGCTGGTGCGCGCCATGCGCTACCCGCAGGACGATGGGCAAGGCGGCATCCGTGGCATGGCCGGTGCCCGCGCCTCACGCTGGGGCCATTACGCCGACTATTTCAAGCGCGCCAACGAAGAGGTGTGCCTGATCGTGCAGGTCGAATCGCTCGAAGCCCTGAAGAACCTGGAAGCGATCGCCGCCACGCCGGGCGTGGACGGCGTGTTCATCGGCCCCGCTGACCTATCGGCCAGCATGGGCCATGTGGGCAATGCAGCCCACCCCGATGTGCAAGCCGCGATTGCCGACGCCATCGCTCGCATCCTGAAAGCTGGCAAGGCACCTGGCATCCTCACGCCGGACGAAACGCTGGCCAAGCACTACCTGTCGCTGGGCGCGGTGTTCGTGGCCGTGGGTCTGGATACCCAGATCCTGATGCGCCAGACCAGCGCGCTGGCCTCGCGATTCAAGGCTGAAGTGAACGCCATCGCACCCGTCAAAGGCGCCACCTACTGAATTGGGGTCTGACCCCAATTAATTTGACCTCAAGTCATTGCATCGGAGACAAAACATGTTCCCTACCCCCCAACCCGTCGTGCCTTCGTTGCAAGCTCGTGTGCATCCCGACGAATGGCAGGCCCGGTTGCAGCTGGCCGCTTGCTACCGGGTCTTTGCCATGCTCGGCTGGACAGAGATGATCTACAACCACATCACCATCCGCCTGCCCGACAGCGTGAGCGGCGGAGAAAAACAGTTCCTGATCAACCCGTTTGGCCTGCACTACAGCGAGGTGACGGCCAGCAACCTGGTGAAGATCAACCTGGCCGGCGATGTGCTCGACGACTCGCCCTACCCGGTCAACCCGGCAGGCTATGTGCTGCACAGCACCATTCACAGCGGCATCGAGGGCGCGCATTGCGTCATGCACACCCATACCACCGCCGGTGTGGCCGTGGCCAGCCTCGAAGGCGGCTTGTCGCAGAGCAATTTTTATTCGGCGCAGCTGCACGACATGGTGGCGTACCACACCTTTGAAGGCATCACCGTGCACGCCGAAGAAGGACCGCGTGTGTTGCAAAGCATTGGCCGCAAGCCCGCTGTGATCCTGCGCAACCATGGCCTCTTGTCCTGGGGGCAATCTTTGCCGCAAACGTTCGCTATCCTCTGGACCTTGCAACGCGCCTGCGAAATTCAGCTGGCCACCCAAAGCATGGGCGCGCCGATCCCGGTGCCTGCCGACATTGCGGCCAAGTGCACGCGCGACGCGCTGCAGTTCAACCCCAACCACGGCGCAGGCAATGATGTGTTTGAAGCCCTGGTCCGCCAGGTCGACCGCATCGACACCGGATGGCGCGCATGAGCGTGGGGCTATTCAACAAAGTCGCCGTCGTTGGCGCGGGCGCTATTGGTGGCTGGATGGGCGTGCACCTGGCGCGTGCCGGTGTACAGCTGAGCGTGCTGGCGCGGGGCGACACGTTGGCCGCGCTGCAAAAGAACGGCCTGCAATTGCACCAGAGTGGGCAGTTGCATACCGTGCCCGTGACGGCATCGAATGACGCCGCTGAGCTGGGCGTGCAGGACCTGGTGGTGATCTCGGTCAAGGCCCCGGCGCTGGCCTCGATCGCGCAGCAAGTAGGTCCCTTGATCGGTCCGAAAACGGTGGTGCTGACCGCGATGAATGGCGTGCCGTGGTGGTTCCTGCAGGGTTTTGGCGGGCCGGTGCAGGACCGTGCTTTGGCCTCGGTGGACCCGGACGGAGCGATTGCCCGCGCCATCCCGGCACCGCTCATTGTGGGCTGTGTCGTGCACGCCAGCTGCTCGGTCGATGCGCCCGGCGTGATCCGTCACCACTTTGGTGAAGGCCTGATCGTGGGCGAGCCTTTTGGCCAAGCCACACCCCGCGTGCAAGCGCTGCACGCCCTGCTGCAAAAAGCCGGCTTCAACGCCACGCTGTCGCCGCAGATCCAGAAGGACATCTGGTTCAAGCTATGGGGCAACATGACCGTCAATCCGGTCAGCGCTCTAACGGGAGTCACCACCGACCGGATCCTGGACGACGAACTCGTGCGCGGCTTCATCTCCAGTGTCATGCTCGAAGCGAAGGCGATTGGCGAGCGCATCGGCATCCCGATCGCACAGGAGCCCGAAGATCGCCACGCCGTCACCCGCAAGCTGGGCGCATTCAAGACCTCCATGCTGCAGGATGTGCAGGCCGGCAAGCCTGTCGAGCTGGACGCGCTGGTCAGCGCGGTGCGCGAGTTGGGGCAAATGACGGGGGTGCACACGCCGTTCACGGATGCCTTGCTGGGCCTGAGTCGTCTGCATGCCAGCGGTCTGGGCTTGTACCCCGCACAATGAGCGTATGAGTTCTGCACCACGCCTGCCCCTCGGGGGCTTTGCCACCTTGCTCCTGATTGCCTTCATGATGGGGGCTAACCACGTGGCGGCCCGGTTTGCCTTCAACCATGGGGTCAATGTGGTCACGGCAGTGAGTTTTCGCAGTGGTGTGACGGCCTTGGTGGTCCTGCTGATTCTGTGGCAACAAGGGGTGTCCTGGCGACTGAGGCCCCGGCACAAAAAATACCTGCCTTTGATTGGTGCGCTCATCGCCATTCAAAGCGTGTGCCTGTATTCGTCGGTGGCGCGACTGCCTGTGGCCTTGGCCTTGCTGGTGTTCAACACTTATCCCATCGCCGCAGCCGTGTGGGCGCGCGTGCTGTATGCCCACCGACCCGAGCGAAGGGTGCTGATGTCCATGCCTGTGATGCTCGTGGGGCTGGCACTGGCTCTGGACGTGCTGGGTGCCGCCTCAGGTCTGGGTGCGGCGGCTCAGTGGAGTCAGATGGGGCTGGGCGTGGCGTTTGCATTGGGGGCGTCAGCCACTTTCGGCTTGGCCATGGTGCTCACGCAATACGAGGCGGGTGATCTGGATGGACGCTTGCGCACATTCTCCACCATGCTCCAGGTGGCGGTGTGGGCCAGTGCAGCTGCGTCTCTGGGCCTAGGCTGGCATTTGCCTGTAGATGGCACAGGCTGGATGGGGCTGGGCATGTTGACCTTTTTGTACGGCACGGCCTTCACCATCATGTTCACCGTGCTGCCCAAGCTGGGTGTCGTAGGCAACTCACCCATCATGAATGTGGAGCCCATCTTCTCGTTGGTGTTGGCTTGGGGCTTGCTGGGACAAAGCATTGCGCCCATGCAGCTGATCGGCGCTGCGATCGTGGTGGGCACCGTGATGGCGCTGGGCCTGTGGCCCCGCCGCTTCTAAGGCTGCCGGAACTTAGCCCTGCGCTTGCTTGAGGGTCAGTGCCCGCTCGTACAGCGCGTTGCGCGATTCCCCGGAAATTTCAGCGGCCAGTTTGACAGCGGTCTTGAGCGGCAACTCGGGAAGCAGTAACTGCAAAACGCGCTCACCTTCGCCCGTGCTGGCGCTGGTCGCGGGTCGCTCATGAACCACCAGTGCAAATTCACCGCGCTGGTGCTCCGGGCGTTCGCAAAGCCAAGCGTGCAGGTCCTGAGCGGCCACGGTGTGGATTTGTTCAAACTGCTTGGTCAGTTCGCGTCCAATCGTGATCTGGCGATCGCCCAGAGGGGCGAGGGCTTTGGCGGTGGCTTCAATCCGGTGGGGTGCTTCCAGCAGCACCACGGCGCGCTCCTCCTGGCCCAGTGCAGTCACAGCCCGCTCACGTTCAGCGGCTTTGCTGGGGAGGAAACCCTGAAACACGAAGCCCATCTCCCCCGTCATGCCGCTGGCGCTGAGCAGGGTGATCACACTGCTGGCGCCAGGCAAAGGCATCACGCGGTAACCGGCTAGACGCACGGCTGCGACCAGGCGCGCCCCTGGGTCGCTGACGGCAGGTGTGCCTGCATCGCTCACATAAGCCACGCGCTCTCCTGCAGCCAATCGACGAACGACTTCTTGCGCAGCCTCGGCTTCGTTGTGCTGATGTGCTGCCAACAGTTGACCGCTGGGGCGCTCCAGCGCATACGATCGCAGCAACTGCTGGGTGTGACGTGTATCTTCGCAGGCAATGGTGTCGGCATGGGCCAGCAGGTATAGCGCCCGCAGGCTGATATCGGCTAGGTTGCCAATGGGGGTGGCGACCACGTACAGTGTGCATGCCGGATGGCTTTGTGCGCTGGCCGCTTGTTCTGCAGCTTGCGCCAGCAAGGCGGGACCGGCATTCAAGAGAGAAGGGATCAATGCAATTCCTCAGACAACACAACGAGACTAAAACCACCACCAAGGCGCGCGGGGATGCCGCAGAGGCAAAGGCTTTGGCCTATTTGCAGGCGCAGGGTTTGCGGCTGCTGATGCGCAATTATCGGACGCCCGGACGCGGGGGCGGTGAAATCGACCTCATCATGCAACACCCCGATGGTACGGTGGTGTTTGTGGAGGTACGCCAGCGTAGCGGCCAGCGGTACGGGGGCGCGGCAGCCACCGTGGCCTGGACCAAGCAGCAGCGCATTGTGCGTTCGGCTCAGTATTACCTGCTGCGTTGGAACCGTTTGCCGGCCATTCGTTTTGATGTGGTGGCACTCGATGGCGAGCAGCTGCAGTGGTTCCAAGGCGCTTTTGATGCGGCCTGATTCAGCTGATCTGTGTGCCTTGTCACCACCAGGTCATGCAGCTGGCGGTATGATTTCCCCCCATGTCCGACCAGCATATTCAGCAACACATCATTGACAGCGCCGATGGGCTCTACCAAACAGCCGAGCCCTTGGCCAAACAGGTGGATGCAGCTGCGCAAACCCTGGTCACGAGTTTGACCAGTGGTGGCAAGGTGCTGGTGGCGGGCTCAGGCGGGGGGGCATGGCTGGGGCCGTATCTGGTTCAACTGCTGATCAATGGCCTGGAGCGTGAAAGACCGCCCTTGCCCGCCGTTTATCTGGCGCCATCACAAGGTGAACTGGACAGGCAGCTGCAAGCCATGGGCCATGCCGGGGACGTGCTGGTGTTGATCAGCGACGGCACGGATACACAAAATCTGACGGCATGGGTGCAGTCGGCCCATGAACGCGACATCAGTGTGGTGGCCTTGACGGGGCCGGTCAGTTCGGCATGGAGTCGGACGCTGGCCGAAACGGATGTGCACGTGGTGGTGGCGCATGAGCCATTGACCCGCGTGCGAGAGGTGCAATGCTTGGTGTTGCACTGTTTGTGTGATGCAATCGATGTCCAGTTGCTGGGCGAACAGGAGAAAGACGAATGAAGCGTGATGTCAAAACGTGGGTGATGCGTGGTGTGTTTTTGGCCGTAGCTGCTGGTAGCCTGTCAGCCTGTGCCCCTCTTGTGGTGGGTGGAGCTGTGGTTGGCGGCTTGTCGGCGACGGATCGCCGCACCACGGGCTCGCAGGTGGAAGACGAAGGCATTGAACTCAAAGTGGCCAGCGCCCTGCGCCAGAGTATTGGCAACCGTATCCATGCCAATGTGACCAGCTACAACCGCCAGGTGTTGCTAAGCGGCGAGGTGGCCAGCCAGGCCGAAAAAGAGCGTGCCGAAAAACTGGCCGTCAGTCAGGACAACGTGCAATCGGTGGTCAATGATTTGGCTGTCATTCCGCCCAGCAGCCTGACCCAGCGCGCCAAGGACACGGTCATCACCGGCCAGGTCAAGGCAGCCTTCCTGGATGCCAAGGACCTGCAGTCCAATGCCATCAAGGTCGTGACCGAGCGTGGTCAGGTGTACCTGATGGGCCGAGTGACTGCCCGCGAAGCCAAGCGCGCCACCGACATCGCACGCGGTATCGGTGGTGTGACCAAAGTGATTCGAATTTTTGAAGAGATTTCCGAGCAGGAGCTCCAGCGCCTGAGCGGCACCACTGCCACGCCCGCCAAAAAATAACCGAGCGTGACGGCGGTCAGGCGCCTAGCGCGGCTTAGCGCAGGCGCTTGATCAAGCTGGAGGTATCCCAGCGGCCACCGCCGAGCTTTTGCACATCGGCGTAAAACTGGTCCACCAAGGCGGTCACCGGCAGACGTGCGCCGTTGCGCTTGGCTTCGTCAAGCACCAGGCCCAGGTCCTTGCGCATCCAGTCCACCGCAAAGCCGAAGTTGAACTGGTCGTCCACCATGGTCTTGCCACGGTTATCGAGCTGCCAACTCTGGGCGGCGCCTTTGCCGATCACGTCCAGCACCAGCTTCATGTCCAGCCCGGCTTGCTGACCAAAGGCCACCGCTTCGGACAAGCCTTGCACCAGACCGGCAATGCAGATCTGGTTGACCATTTTGGCCAATTGCCCTGCACCCGACTCGCCAATCAGGGTGAACGCACGTGAAAACGCCATGGCCACGGGTTTGACCCGCTCAAAGCTCTTGGCGTCGCCACCGCACATCACGGTGAGCATGCCGTTTTCGGCGCCGGCTTGGCCTCCGGAGACGGGGGCATCGATGAACTGCAAGCCCTTTTCCAGCGCGATGGCGCTGAGTTCGCGTGCCACAGAGGCAGAGGCGGTGGTGTGGTCCACAAACACGGCGCCAGGCTTCATGCCTGCAAACGCCCCGTCTTGCCCCAGTACGACGCTGCGCAAGTCGGCATCGTTGCCCACGCAGGCAAACACGATGTCAGCGCCAGCCACAGCTTCACGCGGGGTCGGCGCGCTGGATTGGCCTGGACACGCTGCCAGCCAGGCTTGTGCCTTGGCAGGGCTGCGGTTGTAGACCGTGACCTGGTGACCAGCGCGAGACAAATGGCCAGCCATGGGGTAGCCCATCACGCCCAGACCCAGAAAGGCGACTTTCTGGCTGGGGCAGGCTTCGTAGGTTTTTGCGTTGATGTTGCTCATGTGGCGGACCTTGATGCAGATGAAACAGCCCCGAAATTTAGCAGGCTGGACGCAATTGTGCAGCCAGCTTTGGTACCCTAGGGGACATGTTGATCGCCCAGAATCTTCAAATCGTTCATGACCGTATCCGACTGGCTTGTCTGGCGGCAGGGCGCTCGCCCGATGAAGTGCGCCTGCTGGCGGTGTCCAAGACTTTTCCGGCGTCCGATGTGCGTGCGGCTTTTGAAGCCGGGCAGCGGGCTTTTGGCGAAAACTACATCCAGGAAGGCGTGGACAAAATCGCCGCCTTGCAGGAGCTGCCTATCGAGTGGCATTGCATCGGCCCCATACAGAGCAACAAAACGCGCCCGGTGGCTGAACATTTTGATTGGGTGCACAGCGTGGACCGGCTCAAGATTGCACAGCGTTTGTCCGAACAAAGACCCGCCCACCTGCCTGCGCTGCAGGTGTGTCTGCAGGTGAACACCGATGGTGGCGAGACCAAATCGGGCGTTGCGCCGCAAGACTTGCTGATGCTGGCCCGTGAGGTGATGGCGTTGCCAAGGCTGGTGCTGCGCGGTCTGATGACCATCCCTGATCCGGTGGAAGGCTTTGACGCCCAAGTGGCGCTGCATCGCCGGGCAACAGTTCTGTTTGAACAGGTACGCGTTGAACTCAACCCACCTCAATGGGATACGCTTTCCATGGGCATGACCTCAGACCTGGAGGCGGCTGTCCATGCGGGCAGCACGATGGTGCGCGTCGGCACGGCCATTTTTGGTGGCCGCAGCTATACCCACTGAGGTCGCTTAGAACCGCGGCAAGTCCGGGTGCTTGATCTGTCCAGCGCGCACCAGCATCTTGCCGTATTCGGCGCAGCGGTGCAGCGTGGGAATGACCTTGCCGGGGTTGAGCAGACCTTGCGGGTCAAACGCACGCTTGACGCCAAACATTTGCTCGTTCTCTTCGGCTGAAAACTGAACGCACATGCTGTTGACCTTCTCGATGCCCACGCCGTGCTCGCCGGTCACGGTGCCGCCCATGGCCACGCTGGTTTCCAGAATGTTGGCGCCAAACTGCTCGCAGCGGTGTAGTTGGTCAGGATCGTTGGCATCAAACAGGATCAGTGGGTGCAGGTTGCCGTCGCCTGCGTGGAACACATTCAGGCAGCGCAGCTGGTATTTCTTCTCCATCTCCGAGATGGCTTGCAGAATGTCAGCCAGGCGCTTGCGCGGAATGGTGGAGTCCATGCACATGTAGTCCGGACTGATGCGGCCTGAGGCGGGGAACGCATTCTTGCGGCCGCTCCAGAATTTCAGGCGCTGAGCCTCGTCCCGACTGACGGTGATGGCGGTGGCGCCTGCAGCGCGCAGCACATCACTCATGCGGCCGATTTCTTCTTCCACCTCTTCGGGCGTGCCGTCTGATTCACACAGGAGGATGGCGGCTGCATTCAGGTCGTAATCGGCGTGCACAAAGTCTTCTACCGCGACCGTCATGGGGCCGTCCATCATTTCCAGCCCGGCCGGGAGGATGCCGGCCGCAATCACGGCGGCCACGGCGTCACCCGCTTTGCGGACATCGTCAAAGCTGGCCATGATGCAGCGTGCCAGTTGGGGTTTGGGGACCAACTTGACAGTGACTTCGGTGGTGACGGCCAACATGCCTTCGCTGCCGATCAGGACGGCCAGCAGGTCGTAGCCCGCGGTGTCAAGTGCTTCGCTGCCAAACTCCACAGGTTCGCCATCGATGGTGAAGCCCCGAACCTTGAGCACGTTGTGCACCGTCAGCCCGTATTTGAGGCAGTGCACGCCGCCTGAGTTTTCAGCCACATTGCCACCAATGGTGCAGGCGATCTGGCTGGAAGGGTCGGGCGCATAGTACAGGCCATAAGGGGCAGCAGCCTCGCTGATGGCCAGGTTGCGCACGCCGCACTGCACGATGGCGGTGCGGCTGACAGCGTCCACCTTGACGATCTTGTTGAAGCGGGCCATGGACAAGGTCACGCCCATTTCATGGGGCATGGCGCCACCTGACAGGCCGGTGCCGGCACCACGGGCCACCACAGGCACCTGCAGTTGCTTGCAGGTGCGAAGCACGGCCCGCACTTCCTGTTCGCTCTCGGGCAAACACACCGCCAAAGGGCGCTGGCGGTAGGCGGTCAGACCATCGCACTCGTAAGGGGTGGTGTCTTCAGTGGTGTAGAGGATGGCATCCTGGGGCAGAGCCTGGGACAGGGCCTGTACCACGCGCTGTTGCAAAGCGGCACGCTCGGCGGACGCCCCAGTTTCAGAAAGAATCGTGCTGTTCATGGGGCCCTACTGTACGCCGACCAGCGCATTTTCGCGTTGAAGAAAGTTTGAAGTTGGCGTGAAATGCCCTTCGTGCACACGGCTCGCTCCAGCAAGAAAGCAAGAGTCCGCCGTCTCCGGTCGACGGGCGTTCAGTTGAGTGCGCTTTTGAGCCATTCGGCAAAAGTCGCGCACTCCCAGCGCTCCATGGTGCCCGTGCGCCAGCACAGGTAGTGCGCGTGGGGGCTGGGCACATTGCGCTCGAATAGCCGCACGAGCTGGCCGTTCTCCAGCCAGGGGGTGGCTAGTTTCAGGCGCACCAGGCCGACGCCCAGGCCCTGCGCTGCAGCGTCACACATCAAGCCAATGTCATTGAAGGAGGAGCCGTCTGTGGGCTCGGGCCAATCGAGATCGTGTGCGGCAAACCAGGTGCGCCAAGGCTCCAGCGGGCTGCGGAGCAGGGCTTGGCCTTCCAGATCCTGCGGACTGTCGAAGGGGCCGTTTTCGCGGACCCAGGCGGGCGAGGCCAGGGGTGTGACTTCGTCCTTGATCAGGCAGACATGTTCCACATCGGCGTAGCGACCGGTGCCAAAACGAATGGTCAGGTCGGCGTCTTCCGCGACCACATCCAGCAAGGGGATACTCACCTGTAAGGTGATGTCAATTTCCGGATAAGCCTCGTGGAAGTGCCGTAGGCGAGGCATGAGCAGCGAGCGTGCAAAGGTAGGCGTGACGGCAACGCGCAGCTTGCGACGGCCCGGGCTGGCGTTGGCGCTGGGGAAGCGTTGCAGCGAGACCAGACCTTCGCGCACATGGGCCAGGTATTCAATGCCTTCAGTGGTCAGCGAAAAGTCGGCCCTGCCAAAGAGTTTGGTGCCAATCATTTGCTCGAGTTGTTTGACCCGATGGCTCACGGCGCTGGGCGTCACGCACAGCTCGTCCGCTGCCTGGGTCACGCTGCGCAGGCGCGCCAGCGCTTCAAAAGTCAGCAGGCATTGGATGGGGGGGATGCGCAAACTCATGGTCGTGTCCTTGGGGCGTGCGCTCGCGGTCAATGCGGCTTATTTGAAGATCACGGTCTTGTGGCCGTTGAGCAGGACACGGTGCTCGCTGTGCCACTTGACCGCACGGGCTAGCACCTGGCTTTCGGTGTCGCGGCCCATGGCGGTGAGGTCTTCCACGGTTTTGCTGTGATCGACGCGGGCCACATCCTGCTCGATGATGGGGCCCTCGTCCAGGTCAGCCGTGACATAGTGCGCCGTTGCACCGATCAGTTTGACGCCACGGTCATGCGCCTGGTAGTAAGGCTTGGCGCCTTTAAAACTGGGCAGGAAGCTGTGGTGGATATTGATCGCCCGCCCCGAGAGTTTGCGGCACAGGTCGTCCGACAGGATTTGCATGTAGCGCGCCAGCACTACCAGCTCGGCCCCTTCGGCTTCAATGATTTCCATTTGCTTCGCCTCGGCCTGGGCCTTGGTGGCTGCCGTCAAGGGAATATGGTGAAAGGGAATGTTGTAGCTGGCCGCCAGTTGGTAGAACTCGCGATGGTTACTGATGATGGCGCGCACCTCCAGCGGCAACAAGCCACTTTTGACGCGAAACAGCAGGTCATTGAGGCAATGCCCTTCCTTGCTGACCATGATGACGGTCCGCATGGGTTGCTCGCTGGTGTGCAGCTCCCACTTCATTCCAAAGGGCTCGGCAAAGGTGCTCAGGTGTGCGTTCAGGTCGGTGGCGCTGACGGCGCAGGCAAACTGCACCCGCATGAAAAACAGGCCGGTGTCGTGGTCGTTGTATTGGGCTGCTTCCTCGATGTTGCCGCCGCGTTCGAGCAAGAAACCGGAAACGGCATGCACGATGCCCGTACGGTCTGGGCAGGAGAGGGTGAGGATATAGGTCGGATTCATTGGCCACTATTGTAGAGAAGGGCGGGGTATTGCCTGCCGCCCTCCCCGTGGCGGTCGTACACTGCAGCTCTTGTCTATTTCGTTGGGAGATGTCATGACCCAGACCACTTTGCCCATGGACAACCACTGGTTGCCATTCACGCCTAACCGTCAATTCCGCCACGACCCGCGCATTTTTGTGGGTGCGGACGGCATGCATTTCACGACCCAGGATGGCCGGCAGGTGATTGACGGCATCTCCAGCCTTTGGTGTGTGGGCGCGGGGCACAACCGCAAGCCCATCAACGAAGCCATCAAGCGCCAGCTGGACACGCTGGACTACGCCACCGCCTTTCAGGCTGGTAACGACAAGGCGTTTTTAGCTGCACAGAAAATTGCGCAGCTGGCCCCGGGTGATCTGAACAAAGTGCTGTTTTGCAACTCCGGCTCGGAGGCGGCCGACACGTCGCTCAAAGTGGCGTTGGCCTATCACCGTGCGCGTGGCGAGGGGCACCGCACCGTTTTCATTGGCCGTGAAAAGGGCTACCACGGCGTCAATTTCGGGGGCATGAGCGTCGGGGGGCTGCCTGCCAACCGCAAAGCCTTTGGGGCGCAACTGTTGCCTCGGGTGGACCACATGCGCTTTATCCATGACCCGGTCAACCACGCCTATATCCATGGCGAAGAACCGGTATGGACTGAAGACCCCTTGCTGGAGCTGGAGCAGCGCATTTTGCCGTTGCATGACCCCAGCAATGTGGCGGCCATCATCGTGGAGCCGATTGCCGGCAGCGCCGGCTGGTACATCCCGCCCAAGGGCTATTTGCAGCGCCTGCGCCAGATTTGCGACAAGCACGGCATCCTGCTGATTTTTGACGAGGTCATCACCGGCTTTGGACGCTTGGGCACGCCATTTGCCGCCGATTTTTATGGCGTGGTGCCGGACATGCTTAACTTTGCCAAAGCGGTCACCAATGGTGTGATTCCGCTGGGCGGGGTGATTTGTCGCGACTTCATCTACGACGCGATGATGAACACCTCGGCGCCCGAGCATGCCATCGAGTTCTTCCATGGCTACACCTACTCCGGCCATCCGGTAGCCTGTGCGGCGGCCTTGGCCACGCTGGAGTTGATGGAGCAGGAAGACCTGTTTGCGCGTGCGAGTCAACAAGGCCGTGTGCTGGGCGATGCTCTGCACAGCACCCTCAAGGGCTTGCCGGGTGTCGCGGGGATTCGCAGCCTGGGTCTGGCCGGCGCGGTGGAGTTGGCGCCCGATGCTTCAGCGCCTGGCAAAAAGGCATTCGAGATTTTCCGAAGCTGTTTCCAGCAGGGAGTGTGGATTCGCCCGGCAGGGGACAACCTGGTAGTCTGCCCGCCCTACATCGTGACCGATGCGCACATCGAGCAGATCGTGAGCACCATGGCCCAAGCCATACGCCAACACGCCTGATGGCGAGCTGCGCTTGGTGCTGTGCTCAGTGCACCAGCACGGGTTGCTGGGCCAGGCCGGTGTAACCCTCCAGCGTGTCCTCCACCTCTTCCTGGGTGGGAGCGCGCTGTTGCCAGGCCAGCAATTGTTGCTGGAACATTTCGGCCCAGGAGCCGTCGAGGTACACCTCTTTGCCAGAACGTTTGTCCACGATTTCGAAACCGTGGCGTTCCAGCGTGGGCTGGTCAGCTGCAGCCGTTTCGCCCTCGGCAGGCTCATTGGCCAGCAGGTGCATCACAGCAAAGTCATCGGATTCGTACAACAGGTTCATGGGTTCATTCTGCCTCAAGTTGAAGTGCAGATGTGTGCGTTGTCCGCAATTTCAAGACTGGTGTGGGGTCAAGAGGCTGGCAGGGCCGGTGCATCCTTCAAATCACTGAGCCGCATGTCGATGTAACTGCCGTTGGCCTGAGTGATGCGAATGCGCACAGGCAGGCCGGTGAGCGCCGGATCGGTCCAGAACTCCAGGCGGGAGTCGTAAGGACCGCGAGGCGCGCATGCCCAGTGGCGCGTGAGGCGCGACTGCCCTTGCAGCACAAGTGGGTCTTCGCTGACCAAGGTGATGCGCCAGAGGTCGGCACTGCGTGGTGTCACGGTTTGCACATTCAACGTGGTGCCGGGCCCAAAGCGGTCCGGCGCAGTGTTGACGGCGCCTCCCAGTTGTACCAGCAAGCTGATCTGGTCTTGTGCGCCTGCCAGCAAGGGCACGGTGGGTTTGTTGCTGCTGAAAATCACTTGCTGTTGGACGCGATCAAAGTGGGCGGCGACTTCACTTTTGCGCTTGTCGCTCAGGCGTTCGGGCAGCAAGCCGTCCGGTCCCAATCGCCCAGTGCTGCGCCACTGGCGTGAGCCCAACAAAAAGGCCTGGACGGTCAGGCTCAGGTCGTAGCGCTGTTCATTGAATTGCCATTGCAGGGTGCTGCTGGCGCGGTAGTGCAGTCCGCGGTCCATGCCTTCGAGTTCGTATTCCAGCAGGGCGGGTGGGGGCAGCTGGCGAGCAAGCAACACATCCGGGGTGTCGGATGCGGCTTCGAGCTCGGCACTGGGGGAGGGGGCCGCTGATGTGGACTCAGCCACTGGAGGGCCTGTCTGAGGCGCCAAGGCATCGTCTGACGGCGTCGGCAAAAGGGGCGTGCCAGGTTCAGTCGCAGCAGCAGCTGGCGCAGCGGCTGCCTTTTTGCGGGGGGCGGGCGCAGGTTTCTTGGGGGCTGCTGCGATCAACTGCGCTTGAGCGATCACTTTGGGCGCTGCTGCGGGCGCGTGGTTGGCGTTGTTGAGCGTGAACCCCATCAGTGTGAACAAGTGCGCCACCAGCACGAACAGTGACAGCGCCGCGATGATCAGCCAAGGCGGATGAACGCGCGAAAGACTGTCGGGGCCAGGCATGGGGCTGTGGCTCAGGCTTGGCGCCAGCCCAGGTCAGCGCTGAGCTGGCGGCTCATGTTCAGCAGGCTTTGCGCTACCGCACCCTGAGGCTGGGTGTCGAGCGTGGCGCTCGAACCCAGGGAGACCACGCCCAAGGCCAGGTGGCCGTCGGCGTCAAACACGGGTGCACAAAAACCGGAAATGCCAGGCAGCAACACATTGATCACCTGGCCCAGACCTTGAGCGCGGGTGTGCTCAATCAACTCGCGTACGCCCGCAGCCGTGGTGGGCACATCGGTGCGCCCCAGCTTGCGGGCTTGCTGCATTTCCTGTTCGATCATGGTGCGTGCCCGATCGGCACCTACGCCGTTGCCAATGAAGGCTGCAAAACAGCGCCCCGTGGCTGAGGACAGCATGGGCATCACATCGCCCAAGCGCAGATTGACGGGCACCGCCAAGGGCGATTCCTGCCAGTGCACCAGCGTCGGACCATGGTTGCCCCAGACGGCAATGGCCAGCGTGTGACCGGTTTGCTCCATGAGCGCGGGCAGACGTTCGCGGGCCATCTTGACGGCATCCAGGCGCGACAGGGTGGCGAGTCCCAGTCGTAAGGTTGCTGGTCCCAGTTCATAGCGCGTGCTGGTGTTGTCCTGCACCACCAGACCCAGGCGTTGAAAGCTGACCAGGTAGCGGTGTGCCTTGGCTGCGCTCATACCGGCGCTAGCGGCCAGATCGCGCAGCATCAAAGAGCCGGTAGCCTCAGCCAGTACCTCCAGCAGGGCAAAGCCCACTTCGACCGACTGGATGCCGGCGCGGGTTTTGTCGGAATCCTGGTCTTCTGGGGCTGTACGGATCGCAGTCATATGATCTAGAATGTCGTTTCGTTTAGTTAAACGAGTTTAACAATGCGTAAAACGCTGTGACGCTCAGTGTAGCGAAAACAGCCCGGACAGGACACCTCAACATGAAACTTGCCACCTACAAAGACGGCTCCCGCGACGGTCAACTGGTCGTGGTCTCACGCGATCTGACCACGGCCCATTATGCGACCGGCATCGCCGACACCTTGCAGCAAGTGCTGGATGACTGGAATTTTCTGGCACCTCAGCTCGAAGACCTGTACCTGACCCTCAACCAGGGCAAGGCACGCCACGCATTTCCGTTTGATCCCAAGATGTGCATGGCCCCGCTGCCACGCGCCTACCAGTGGGCGGATGGGTCGGCCTACATCAACCATGTGGAGCTGGTGCGTGCTGCGCGCAACAGCGAAGTGCCCCAGACCTTCTACACCGACCCGCTGATGTACCAGGGCGGCAGCGATGACTTCATCGGCCCCTGCGACGACGTGGTGGTGCCCAGCGAGGCCTTTGGCATCGACTTCGAAGCCGAGATCGCTGTGATCACTGGTGACGTGGCGATGTGCTCCAGCCCTGAGCAGGCGCTCGAAGGTGTGCGCCTGATGATGCTGGTCAACGACGTGAGTTTGCGCAACCTGATTCCCGACGAGCTGGCCAAAGGCTTTGGCTTTTTCCAGAGCAAGCCTGCTACTGCCTTCAGTCCCGTCGCCATCACCCCTGACGAGCTGGGCGATGCCTGGCAGGGCGGCCGCGTCAACCTGACGCTGCAGTCCACCTGGAATGGCCGCAAGGTCGGTATGTGCGATGCTGGCCCGGACATGACGTTTCACTTCGGTCAACTGATTGCTCACATCTGCAAGACGCGCAATGTGCGCGCTGGCTCCATCGTGGGCAGTGGCACTGTGAGCAACCGCGGTGTGGAAGAAAACGGCAAGAAGGACTGGCCCAAAGGTTACAGCTGCATCGCTGAAAAGCGTGCCATCGAAACCATTCTGGACGGCAAGCCCAGCACCGAGTTCATGAAGTACGGTGACACCATCCGTATTGAAATGAAGGGCAAGGACGGCCAAAGCATTTTTGGCGCGATCGACCAGAGCATCGCGGCTCCGAAAGCCTGATCACGCAGCTGGCCCGCTCAGGCAACAGCGGGCCAGTGCTCAGACAAGGTGCGCAGGCCGCGAATGAGCATCTCCACCGAGATGGACACCAGCACCAGCCCCATCAGCCGCTCGAAGGCGCTGATGGTGCGTTCGCCCACAATACGCTGCAGACGCTCGGCCAACAAAAGAACCAGTGCGCAGACCACCATGGTGACAACCAAGGCCCCCACCCATTCCAGCCGGCGGTCTGGTGCCTGACTGACCAGCAACATCACGGTGGCCAGCGCCGAGGGCCCGGCCAGGGCGGGAATGGCCAGGGGCACGATGAGCGGTTCGTGTTGAGGCATGGGGGCTTGTTCGCCTCGGGGCGGAAAGATCATGCGCAGTGCGATCAGGAACAAGACCACGGCGCCGGCAATCTGCAAGGACACCTGCGACAGGTTCATGGCGCGCAAAAACGAGTCGCCCACGAACATGAAGGTCAGCAACAAGACGAATGCGATCAACACTTCCCGCACAATCACGCGGGCGCGGCGCTCGTTGGGCACAGCGCGCAGGCTGCTGACAAACACAGGGATATTGCCCAGCGGATCGGTGATCAGCAGCAGCAAGATGGTGGCCGAAGCAAAGGTGTGCTCCATGTTCAGCTCGCGTACACGGTAGATAAATCTACAAAGCCCTTGACCTCGATCGGGTTGCCAAAGGGGTCGCGGAAGAACATGGTCCACTGTTCGCCGCTTTGACCGGCAAAGCGCAAGTGGGGTTCGATCACAAAGCAGGTGTCTGCTGCCTTCAGGCGCTCGGCCATGGCTTGCCAGTCGGCCAGTTGCAAAATCAAGCCAAAGTGCGGCATGGGTACCAAGTGTTCGCCCACATGCCCGGTCGCGGCTGTGGGGAAGGGTTCGCCCAGGTGCAGGGAAATCTGGTGGTCGTAAAAATCGAAGTCCACCCAGGTGTCGGTGGAGCGGCCTTCGCGGCAACCCAGCACCTCGCCATAAAAGCGGCGGGCGACATTCAGGTCGGTGACATTGAAAGCAAAGTGAAACAGGCTACGCATGGGCGCGAGCATAGCAGCGCGCGCAGCCTGTGTCTGCAGCCCGGGTCACTCAGGCATGCTGTTCGGCGCGGGTCTGGCAGCTGATGCAGCGCAAGGCCTGGGGGGCAGCTTGCAGTCGCTCGGCAGGAATGTCCACACCGCAGTCCATGCAACTGCCGTACTCGCCATTCTGGATGCGGGCCAAGGCCGCGTCCAGCTGCGCCAGCTCGGCGGTTTCATGTTCATTCATGGCGAACTCGTTTTCGCGTTCACTCATGGTTTGGGCATGGCTTTCTTCGCTGTGCGAGAAGTGTTCGGCTGCCATGTCAGCGCGAGAGATAGCGCCACCACGCTGTGCGGCAATGCGCTCCAGCAGCTGCTTGCGCTCTTGAAGCAGGCGGGTTTGAAATGCGTTTAAGAGTTCTTTGTTCATGTGGTCATCCTACGGCTTGGACGCGATCTGATATTGATGCACGTCAAGAATTGCCCCCTGGTCGTTCAACGCTTGAGTTGCGGGAAGGCCTCTTGCAGACTTTGCACCACGCCGCATTGCTCGCCCGAGTAACCCGGCAACTCGTCCACTGCGGCGCGAAACTCGCTGCTCGCCAGAATGTCCAGCGCCACGCGCAGGCGTTCACTGTGCAGGCTGTCCTTGTCGCACAGCAGGAAATAACGCTCTGAGGCCAGGGGCACAAAGTCCAGGTTGAAGCGGCGCGAAGGGGTTTCCACGCCCATGCCCACATCGGCCATGCCGCTGGCGACATAGGCGGCCACCGCAGCATGCGTGAACTCGCTGTGGGTGTAGCCATTGATCTGGGCGGTGTCGATGTGTGCCTTGCGCAAAAAGCACTCCAGCAAAAAGCGGGTGCCCGAGCTGGGCTGTCGGTTGACAAAGCGCACGCCGGGGCGCGAGAGGTCTTCCACCCCATAAATCTTCAGCGGATTGCCGCGCGCCACTATCAGGCCTTGCCTGCGTGTGGCCACGTGGATCACGCGCGTGCGCTGCAGGTCAAACCACTGGGCGTAATGCGCAAGGGCCTTGCTCTCGAAGTCGCCTTGGGGGATGTGCGTACCCGCCAAATCGCAAATGCCCTCGTGCAAGGCCACGACCGATTCCTGGCTGCCCACGTATTTGCGCTCAATTGAGGAGCCCTTCTGGACCAGGGTGTCGATCAGTTTTTCAACCGCAAAGCCGTGGCTGGCATGAACCCGTAGCGGCTGCTCGGCGCTGGGCAGCACTTTGGCCAGCTCGGTCTCCAGTTCCGAGGCCAGGGTTTCGAGCATGGGGTTCAAGCGGGCGTTGATCCGGTGGCCCGCCCACACCAGTTTTTCGGCCAAAGGGGTCAGGCTGGAGCCCTTGCCGCGTACCATGGACAGTAAAGCTTGCCCCAGTTGTGACTCGCCTTCGCGAACCAGACTCCAGGCGTGACGGTATGAAACGTCTGTGGCTTTGCATGCGCTGGACAAGCTGCCGTGGCGTTGAACATCGCTGAGCAGTGCCAGCAATCGGTGCGAAAGCTGTCGGCCTGAACCATCGCTCATGGTCCATTGTGGGGTGATTGAAACCTGTGGCATAAGTTTATGTGTTTAACAGCATATATATGAGGGACTCGGCCGCATATTGCCACGAAACGCTTCAGCGCTTAAATTCGAAAAACAAGAAAGAAAAACGCGAATTCGCGCGTGTGCTCGTTTGTGGCAAGCACAAACAAATTTGTGTCGTGTGTACACAAGATACTCCTTCGAAACGCAAGCGTGATGACCTCTTCCTCCACTGTTGCTACCCTGACCTTAGATGAAGTCCGCACCCAATTGCGTCGACGCGGCCAGCTCAAAGGGCGCCAGCCTGATGATGCAGCCCGCGCCCAGGTGCGAGCGCTGATTGGCGAGGGGCCGTATCGGCGTGATTTGCTCATTGAACACCTCCACAAGTTGCAGGACCAATACAAAGGCCTGTATCGACGCCATCTGGTGGCCCTGGCCGCGGAAATGCGCCTGTCCATGGCCGAGGTGTACGAGGTGGCCACCTTCTATCACCACTTCGATGTGCTCGAAGACGACCAAGCGCCGGCCGTGCGCACCGTGCGCGTGTGCGATGGTTTGAGTTGCCAGTTGGGGGGCGCAGCGCAACTGCTCAGTCATCTACAAAACGAACTCGGCATGAGTGGTGTGCGTGTCATGGCCGCACCCTGCGTGGGCCGCTGCGAGCAGGCTCCAGTGGCGGTGGTCGATCAGCGTCCCGTACCTCGGGCTACTGTTGAGCAGGTGTCGGCCCTTTCACGCGATGCACATCTGGCCAGCGGCGTGCACCCAGCCAGCGCGTCGGGTGGGCAATTCCAGCCAGCAGCGCTGGCGCAGGCCGTCGTGACCACCGAACGCGATACCGAGCTGGCCCCAGCCCATGTGGACCTGGACAGCTACCGCGCCCAAGGCGGTTATGCCTTGCTGCAGCGTGTGGTCAGCGGTAAGGTGTCGGGTGATGCCATCATTGAAACCCTGGAGCATTCGGGCCTGCGGGGTCTGGGCGGCGCAGGTTTCCCTGCGGGTCGCAAATGGCGCATCGTGCGCGAGCAGGCAGCGCCGCGCCTGATGGCCGTCAACATTGACGAAGGCGAGCCTGGCACCTTCAAGGACCGCACTTATCTGGAGCGCGACCCGCACCGTTTCCTGGAAGGGTTGCTGATCGCCGCCCAGGTGGTGGGTGTCGATGCGGTCTACATCTACCTGCGCGACGAATACCATGGCTGCCGCGCTTTGCTGCAGGCCGAGGTGGCAGCCTTGCAAGCGCAGGCGCCGTGTGCCTTGCCGAAGATCGAATTGCGCCGTGGCGCTGGCGCCTACATCTGCGGCGAAGAGTCCGCCATGATCGAGAGCATCGAGGGCAAGCGCGGTGAGCCGCGCATGCGGCCGCCCTATATTGCGCAGATCGGATTGTTTGGTCGTCCCACGCTGGAGCACAACTTCGAGACCCTGTACTGGGTGCGCGACATCGTCGAGCGCGGGGCAGACTGGTTTGCGGGCTTTGGCCGCAATGGCCGCAAAGGCCTGCGTAGCTTCAGCGTCAGCGGGCGTGTGCGCTCGCCGGGTGTCAAGTTGGCCCCGGCCGGCATCACCTTGCAGGAGCTGGTGGATGAATACTGCGGCGGCATGGCCGAGGGGCATACCCTCTACGCCTACCTGCCAGGCGGTGCCTCGGGCGGCATCCTGCCTGCCAGCATGGCCGACATCCCGCTGGACTTTGACACCTTGCAGCCGCACGGTTGCTTCATTGGTTCAGCGGGGGTCATGGTGCTCAGCCAGGCCGACACCGCGCGCGAGGCAGCCCTGAACGTGATGCGCTTTTTCGAGCATGAGAGTTGTGGTCAATGCACGCCGTGCCGGGTGGGCACGAGCAAGGCGGCCAAGCTGATGCAGGCCCCGGTGTGGGACGCGGCCTTGTTGCAGGATCTGGCGGACGTGATGGGCGATGCCTCTATCTGCGGTCTGGGCCAGGCGGCGCCCAATCCGGTGCGCAGCATCCTCAAACATTTTGCACACGAAGTCGACGGTCGCGCGACCAGTCAAGGAGCCGGCGCATGAATACCCACATGAGCGCCAACATGGGCGAAGTCAAAACCATTTCCTTTGAACTCAACGGCCAACGCGTGCAGGCCTTTGACGGTGAAACCATTCACAGCGCCGCGCACCGCCACGGCGTGGATATTGCCCACCTGTGCCACAAGGACGGGCTGCGCCCCGACGGCAATTGCCGTGCCTGCGTGGTCGAGATCCAGGGCGAGCGCGTGCTCGCGCCCAGCTGCTGCCGCAACGTCACGCCCGACATGAAGGTCAACACCGACACCGAGCGCGCCACCAAGTCGCGCAAGATGGTGCTGGAGATGCTGCTCTCGGACATGCCCGAGCGCGGCTACAAATGGAACGACGGCCACACCGACGAGGGACAAGCCCCTGCCGGTGAACACGGCGAGCTGAGCCAATGGGCGCAGCGCATGGGCGTGCAGGTGCGCGGCAGTTTGCGCGCGCTGCAACGCGAACGGGTGGCCAGCGACACCAGCCATCCGGCCATGACCGTCAACCTGGATGCTTGCATCCAGTGCAACCGATGCGTGCGCGCCTGCCGTGAAGAGCAGGTCAACAACGTGATTGGCTATGCCCATCGCGGCGCGCACAGCGCCATCACTTTTGACCTGCAGGACCCGATGGGGGCCAGCAGCTGCGTGGCCTGTGGCGAGTGTGTGCAAGCTTGCCCCACCGGCGCGCTCATGCCCGCCACACAGGTGGGCTCGCAAGCGGTGGACCGCAAGGTCGATTCGGTGTGCCCCTTCTGCGGTGTGGGTTGCCTGCTGACCTACAACGTCAAGGACAACCGCGTCGTCAGCGTGGACGGGCGAGATGGCCCGGCCAACCACAACCGGCTGTGCGTCAAGGGCCGTTTTGGCTTTGACTACATTCACAACCCGCAGCGCCTGACGGTGCCGCTGATCCGCAAGCCCGGCGTGCCCAAAGATCCTGAAGCGCTGGAACACCTCAACCGCGACAGTGCCCAGTGGTCCGATGTCTTCCGCGAGGCCACCTGGGAAGAAGCGCTGGCGCTGGCCACGGGCGGACTGGTCAAGTTGCGCGACACCTATGGTGCCAAGTCCCTGGCGGGTTTTGGCTCGGCCAAGGGCAGCAACGAAGAAGCCTACCTGTTTCAGAAACTGGTGCGCACCGGCTTTGGCTCCAACAACGTGGACCACTGCACCCGCCTGTGCCACGCCTCCAGCGTGGCGGCCTTGCTCGAAGGCGTGGGCTCGGGCGCGGTGAGCAACCAGGTCAACGATGTCGAGCATGCCGAGCTGATCCTGGTCATTGGTTCCAACCCCACGGCCAACCACCCGGTGGCTGCGACCTGGATCAAGAACGCCGCCCAGCGCGGCGCCAAGGTGGTGCTGGCCGATCCGCGCGTGACCGACATTGGCAAACACGCCTGGCGCGTGATGCAGTTCAAGCCCGACACCGATGTGGCCATGCTCAACGCGATGATCTACACCGTCATCGAAGAAGACCTGGTGGACGAAGCTTTTGTGCGCGAACGCACCAGCAATTTCGAAGCCCTGCGCGAGCACATCCAGGGCTACAGCCCCGAGGCCATGGCGCCCATCTGCGGCATTCCTGCCGAGACATTGCGCGAAGTCGCCCGCGCGTTCGCCACCTCCAAGGCGTCCATGATCCTGTGGGGCATGGGCGTGAGCCAGCACATTCACGGCACCGACAACGTGCGCTGTCTGATTGCGCTGTCCACCATCACTGGCCAGATCGGCAAACCCGGCAGTGGCCTGCACCCCTTGCGTGGCCAGAACAACGTGCAAGGCGCCAGTGACGCCGGTTTGATCCCGATGATGTACCCCAACTACCAGCGTGTCACCGACCCGAAGGCGCGCGAGTGGTTCGAGCAGTTCTGGGGCATGCCGCTGGACCCGAATCCAGGCTATACCGTGGTGGAGATCATGGACAAGTCGCTGGCCGACGACAGTGACCCGCACAAGATTCGCGGCATGTACATCATGGGCGAGAACCCGGCCATGAGCGACCCGGACCTGAACCATGCGCGTCACGCCATGGCCAGCTTGCAGCACATGGTGGTGCAGGACATCTTCATGACCGAGACGGCCTGGCTGGCCGACGTGGTGTTGCCCGCCACTGCCTGGCCCGAAAAAACCGGTACCGTCAGCAACACCGACCGCATGGTGCAGCTGGGCCAGCAGGCTGTGCAGCCCCCGGGCCAGGCGCGTGCCGACCTGTGGATCCTGCAGGAGATGGCCCGCGGCATGGGGCTGAACTGGCATTACGCCGGAGCGGACTTTGGTGTGGCCGAGGTGTACGAAGAAATGCGTCAGGCCATGCATGCGGCCATTGGCGGCATCAGCTGGGCGCGCCTGCAACGCGAGTCCAGCGTGACCTACCCCTGCCACAGCGAGGACGACCCGGGCAGCCCCACGGTGTTCATCGACAAGTTCCCCACGGCAGATGGCAAGGCCCGTCTGGTGCCCGCTGACGTCATCCCGGCCAACGAACGGCCTGATGCGGATTTCCCCTTTGTGTTGATCACCGGGCGCCAGCTTGAACATTGGCACACCGGATCCATGACGCGCCGTGCGCGGGTGCTGGACGCCATCGAGCCCCTGGCCACCGCCAGCATGAATGGCCAGGACATGGCCAGCCTGGATCTGCAGCCCGGCGATGTGCTCACGGTGCGCTCGCGCCGGGGCCAGGTCAGCCTGCATGTGCGCCGGGACGATGGCACGCCACGCGGCGCGGTGTTCATCCCGTTTGCCTACTACGAGGCAGCCGCCAACCTGATGACCAACCCGGCCCTTGACCCCTTTGGCAAGATCCCCGAGTTCAAGTACTGCGCTGTGGCGGTCAGTGCGGGCGGGGTGCCTGCGCAGGTGCCGGGCTACGGCACCCAGCGCCTGATGGCCGCGCAGGAGTAAGTGTCATGGCCATGCCCATCCTCAGCAACGCGCAGGCGCCCTTGACCGAGACCATCACGGTGGTCAACGAGCACGGTGACATCCAGAGCCTTGATATCCCTGCCGAACGCGCCTTGACGGTGTATGTGGACAAGCAGGAGCTGGTCACCCTCATGACCCTGGGCGCACGTCCGGAGCAGCTGGTGCTGGGCTACCTGCGCAACCAGCGGCTGGTGGACAGTGTGGACGATGTCGCCAGCATCACGGTGGACTGGGAAGTGGGTGCCGCCGCCGTGCACACGCGTGCGGGTGTGAGGTGTTGGCAAGAGCGAACCGCCCGGCGGGTGGTGACCACGGGCTGTGGTCAAGGCAGCATGTTTGCCGAACTGATGGAGCACACCGACGCCTTGCAATTGCCGGACACGCGCATCACGCAAAGCGAGCTCTACAGCATCGTCAACCAGATCCGCTTGATGGACAGTGTGTACAAACAAGCTGGTTCGGTGCATGGTTGCGCACTGTTTCATCAAGAACGCCTGCTGACCTTTGTGGAGGATGTGGGGCGTCACAACGCCATCGACACCATCGCCGGTTGGCAGTGGTTGCAGGAGGCCCAGACTTTGCGACCGGTGGGGCAGCTCGATACGCCTACGCTGGGGCACGTTTTCTACACCACAGGTCGCATGACCAGCGAGATGGTCATCAAGGCCGCGCAAATGGGCGTGGCGGTGTTGATCTCGCGCAGCGGCATCACACACATGGGGCTGACCATTGCGCGTCAGTTGGGACTGTGCACGATTGGTCGTGCGACGAACCGCCGCTTCTTGTGCTTCAGCGCGCCCGAGCGCTTGCAGCTGCAGCCGGAGCTGTTTCTGGCGCTCCAGGCCTGAGTGCGACTTCAGCGCACCAGACTGACGGCCTTGATTTGCGCCCAGACGGCCATGCCTGGGCGCAGCTGCAGTTGTTCGACAGCACGCGAGGTCAGTCGTGCCAGGACCGGGGTGCCATTGGCATCGAGCCTGAGCAATATATGATGTGCGGCGGGTGCCGTCATTTGCTGGATCACGCAGGGCAGGTGGTTCTGGATGCTGGTGCCGCTGGCGCGCTCAAGCGTGATGCTCACATCCCGCGCCAGAATGCGCACCCGCAGGGCAGTTCCCTCAGGTTCGCCGGTGTGGCTGACCCATAACTCATGTCCGCTTGAACCGGCCAGGCTCAGGCGACACAGGCCGTGGTCACGGTCGCAGCCACCCACGACGCCCGTGACCAGCGCGCCCACATCGTCACCTAGATGCACGGGCACATCGACCGAAGCCAACACTTCAGACACGGGTCCGCATGCCTTCACTTTCCCGTTGTCCAACACGACCAGGGTATCGGCCAGATGCGCCACCTCGTCGGCCGAATGCGACACGTACAGCATGGGCACCTGCAGGTGCTGGCGCAAGGCGTCCAGCCAGGGCAGCACCTCGCGCTTGCGTGCGCCGTCCAGGGCAGCCAGTGGTTCGTCCAGCAGCAGTAGGTGCGGGCGTGCCGCCAGAGCGCGGGCGATGGCCACACGCTGGCGTTCGCCACCCGACAGCGTGGTCGTGCGCCGCGCCAGCAATTGGCCAATGCCCAGCACTTCGACGGCCTGCGTCAGTGCCTGGCGGGCCTCGCCTTGCTCGTGTGTGGGCAGGCGCCGCAAGCCGTAGCGCAAATTGCCTTGCACATCCAGATGATCGAACAGGCTGGCCTCCTGAAAGACCACGCCCAGGCGCCGTTCCCAGACCGGGGTGAAGTGGTTGCGCGCATCGTCTTGCCAGACGGTGTCGCCAAGTTGCACCTGGCCGGTGCCGCGCTCGAAGCCCGCTATACAGCGCAACAACGACGTTTTGCCCGAGCCTGACGCGCCCCACAACACGGTCACACCTTGGCCCGGCAGGACCAGCTGGGCTTGCAGAGAAAAGCTGGGCCGTTGCAAGCGCAAGTCGATGTGCAAGCTCATGTGCGCTCCTTGTCGGCCCGGCGCCGCACCCAGGCCAGGCCCATCAACGCTGCAAATGCGAACATCGCCATACCCCCAGCCAGCACATGAGCCTGGGCGTATTCCATGGCCTCCACATGGCCATAAATCAACGTGGACAGCACGCGCGTCTGGCCGGGGATGTTGCCGCCGATCATCAACACCACGCCAAACTCACCCAGCGTGTGTGCGAAGCTCAGCACGCCAGCCGTCAGCAGGGCATGCCGCGCTTGCGGCAAGGCCACCGTCATGAAGGCGTCCAGTGGTCTGGCGCCGAGCGACATGGCTACTTCGAGCGGGCGCCGCCCCATCTCGGCAAAGGTCGCTTGCAGCGGCTGCACCGCAAAAGGCAACGAATAAGCGATGGAGCCGATCACCAGCCCGGTAAAGGTAAAGGACAGTGTGCCCCAGCCCAGCCACTGGGTCAGTTGCCCCAGCGGGCCTTGCGGGCCCATCAGCACCAGCATGTAAAAACCCAGTACCGAAGGCGGCAGCACCAGGGGCAAAGTCACCAGCGCCCCCACCGGCTCACGCCAGCGCGACGGCGTGCGCGCCAGCCACCAGGCCAGCGGCGCGCCCAGCACCAGCAGCAGTGCTGTGGTCACTGCGGCCAGGCGCAGAGTGAGCGCCAGCGCAGGCCAGGCGCTGGCCACAAATTCGGGACTGAACAGGGTATCGTTCAAGGTGCAGGTTTGAAGTACGGTCAGAACTGGTAGCCGTAAGCGCGAATCACGGCGCGTGCGGCGTCACCCCGCAAGTATTGCAGAAGGGCTTGGGCAGCGGCGTTGCTTTGGCCGTTTTTCAGCAGCACGGCGTCCTGACGGATGGGGCTGTACAGGTTTGATGGGATCACCCATGCAGACCCGGCGCTGATCTTGCCGTCGACCATCACTTGCGAAAGCGCCACAAAGCCTAGCGCCGCATTACCCGTCTTGACGAACTGAAAGGTCTGGCCAATGTTCTCGCCCGTCACGAAAGTTGGACGCAAACGCTCGGTCCATCCTTTTTTGTCCATGACTTCAAAAGCAGCAGCGCCATAAGGCGCCAGCTTGGGGTCGGCCACGGCCAGCTTGCCAGACAAGGGCTGCTGCAGCACTGCGCCATGTGCATCGATCAGGCCAGTTTGCGGGCTCCACAAGACCAGTTGACCGATGGCGTAGGTGAATCGGCTGCTTTCCAGCGCCAGCCCCTCGCTGACCAGCTTGGCGGGGGTCATTTCGTCAGCGGCAAGGAACACATCAAAAGGTGCGCCATGGCGCACCTGCGCCGTGAGCTTGCCGGTCGAGCCGATCGACAGCACGGCCTTGTGCCCAGTGTCTTGGGCAAACGCAGCAGCAATCCTTTGTATGGGAGCCGCAAAGTTGGAGGCCACAGCCACAAGGACGTCGCCTGCCCAAGCAGGGCGCAAGAACAGGCCCATGCAAACCAGTGTGATCTTGATCAATCTGGACATCATGTTCAACGCTTGTAGGGCACTTGTGACAAGCGCTCTTGAAAGGATGCTTGGGCCGTTTTGCGGTCTGTCTGCACTTTCTGGAAAGTGGCGCGTTCGGCCATCAAGGCCATGTAGGGTTTGATGGGTAAATCCTGCAAAAAGTCCTCGCCATAGATCTGTCGGCTGGCCATGCTCAGCACCGGCAAGTGCACGGCTGCAGCGCAATCGGCCAAGGTGAAGGATTCGCCTGCGACGAAAGGCGCGAAGGCGGCCAGCTGCGCAAAAGCCTTCACGTTGCGGCGTAAGGTTTTGCCAGTGCGCTCAATCACCTCGTCGCTGACTTTGCCGCCGAAGAAGGCTTGCGGGTAGAGCTTGCGCGCTTCCAGTTCAAGGTGCAAATCCAGATAAGTGCAGATTTCGCGCACCTTGGCGGCTGCAAACGGATCGCGCGGCAAGAGGGCGGGCTCTGGCTGGAGTTGCTCGAGATATTCCACGATGACTGTGGACTCGGACAGGGGGCCTTGAGGCGTTTGCAGATAGGGCACTTTGCCCAAAGGCGAGCAGCCAGGGTCGGTCTCGCCCACCCAAACATTGCGCTCCTCAAAGGCGATGCCTTTTTCAAGCAAGGCGAATTTGACCTTGTTGTAGTAGTTGCTGGCCGGAAATCCACAAAGGCTGAGCATGACAGGCTCCTGATTTGAAAGCCAAAGCTTAACGCAGCCATCGAATGGGCTCTTTCAGTGACAATCGATGCCCATGAACAAACCTGTGCCAGACGATGCGGCTTGAATTTCGCCCGGTGGTGTTGCGCCTGATCGTGGCGCAAATGGCTTTGCACGCCACCATGTCTGGGGTGCGCATGGCGGCGCCCTTGCTGGCGCTCAAGCTGGGCTACAGCGCCATGAGCGTGGGCGTCCTGTTGGCCTTGTTTGCTTTGGCGCAGGTGTTTCTGGCCTTGCCCGTGGGTCGCTTTACCGACAGGCACGGTTCGCGACTGCCCATCTACATCGGGCTGGCGCTATCGTCCCTGAGTGTGCTGGCGGTCAGCATTTGGCCGGTGTTTGAGGTCTTGTGCGTGACGGCGGTGTTGACCGGGTCAGCCTCGGGAACGGCCATGATTGCGGTGCAGCGACATGCCGGGCGCCTCAGCCACGACCAAGGGGACATTCGCGAAATCTTCAGCTGGATGGCGGTGGCCCCCACGCTGGCGAACTTTGCCGGGCCCTTCTTTACCGGGTTGCTGATCGACGCGGTGGACTACCGCTGGGCTTTTGCAGTGCTGTGTCTGGTGCCACTCGTGGCCGGTTTGGCGGTGCGTCAACTCCATGAGCAACATGCCCCGAAGGACGACATGCCCGCCGTGCGCAAGGGGTCGTCATTTGATTTGCTGAGAAACGCAGCCTTGCGAAAACTGTTGCTGGTCAACTGGATGCTGTCGTCGTGCTGGGACGTGCATGCCTTCATGGTGCCCTTGCTTGGGCATGAGCTGGGCCTGAGTGCTTCGGCCATTGGCACCATCCTTGGCGCCTTCGCGCTTGCAGCAACAGCCATTCGCCTGACCATGCCCTGGGTGGCGCGTCATGTGCAGGAAATGAAGGCGGTGGCCGTGGCCATGATCCTGACAGCAATCTTTTTTGTGATTTACCCCTTCTCCACCGGTGCCTGGATGATGGGCGTCTTGTCCGTGCTCTTGGGTATGTCGCTGGGCTCGGTGCAGCCCATGGTCATGAGCACGCTGCACCACGTCACACCGCGCGAACGCCAGGGCGAAGCGCTGGGCTTGCGCATCATGACCATCTATGCCTCCAGCGTGATCATGCCGCTGTTGTTTGGCTCCCTGGGGGCCTTGGTGGGGGCGACGGCCGTGTTTTGGTCCGTTGGTCTTGTGGTGGGATGGGGCTCACGCACCGCTCTGGCTTTGACGTACAGGTAGCCAGGGGAGCGGCCCTGCTGTCATAATCGCGCCATGCAAACCCTGCGCAACGCCCGTTTTCTGGCACGCCTTGTTCTGGCGTGGATGGTGCTGTTCGTGGGTATTGCTGTGGCCTCGCCGCTGGTCAAGCCGGTGGCTCTGGATGTGGTGTGCTCGGCTTCGGGCACGCACATTGTCGTCGCCACTGATGATGGCGCCCAGCCCGACAATGGCGCTGGCATGCACTGTCCCTTATGTTTACCGCTATCGGCCCCGCCCTCTGCGGTGCTGAGCCTGCCTTCTGCGCAGGTGGGCTTGTCGTATGCCCTGCATCCGCTGGAGTCGGCCAGGCTGGAAAGCCTGATTGGCCAACCCTGGCAAGCCCGCGCGCCTCCGCGCGTTTGACCCCCTCTTTTCTTTGATGCCTGTGCGGCGGCCCACGTGGGCTGCGCATGTGCGCATGTCGATTTGCCATTCCTGAGGGGCCACCCTCATCTTGAGTTTTTTTACCTAGGAGTTCTCCATGAAAAAAGTGCTTTCTGCCTTGTCCCTGTCTCTGCTCGCCAGCTTGGCCCATGCCCAAGTGTCCGTCAAGGATGCATGGGTGCGAGCCACCGTCACCCAACAAAAAGCCACCGGCGCCTTCATGATGCTGGAATCCAAACAAGAGGCCAAACTGGTGGCCGCTCAGTCGCCCGTGGCGGGTGTGGTGGAAGTGCATGAAATGGCAATGGACAACGGTGTCATGAAAATGCGCCCGGTTCCCTTCCTGGCCCTGCCGGCAGGCAAGGCTGTTGAACTCAAGCCCGGTGGCTACCACGTCATGCTCATGGACCTCAAGGGCCAGGTCAAAGACGGCGACATGGTGCCTGTGACCCTGGTGGTGGAAGGCAAGGACGGCAAGCGCCAGAACATCGAAGTCAAAGCCCCCGCACGCTTGATGAACAAGCCAGCCATGGGTAAGGACGTGCCCATGAGCGGTCACATGCATGGTGAACACAAGCATTGATGCGCAAGCGATGTGGGACTGGAGTCCGGGGCCAGTCTTCTTGTCAGCCAGCCATCAGGCCGCATCTGGTGTAATGCGGACTGATGGCAACGGCAACAGGAGCACACCATGAGTGACGCATCGGCTTTTGGCTTTGGCAAGTTCATCCCCGGTTTTGACTTCTTGCAGAACCTGGCTCAGTCTGCGGGCAAGACCCAGCCGGGTGCTGCGCCAGCCTGGGTGGCGCCAACCCTGAGTGTGGAAGAGCTGGACAAGCGCATCACCGACCTGAAGGCGGTGCAGTTCTGGCTGGAGCAAAACGTCACCACGCTCAAGGCCACCATTCAGGCCATGGAGGTGCAGAAGATGACTCTGGCTGCCCTGCAAGGCATGAACGTGAACATGGCCGATCTGGCCAAGGCGTTTTCGGTCAAGCCGGAGTCTGCTGCTGCGGCGCCCGAGCCAGAATCGGCCCCGGCACCTGAGCCCGAGCCGGCTGCTGCCGCGCAGACTGAGCCCGAAGTTGAAGCCAAAGCCACGCGCAAGACCAAGGTCAAAGCGGCTGATCAACCCATGGTAGACCCCATGGCCTGGTGGGGCTCGCTGTCGCAACAGTTTCAGAACATTGCTGCCAGCGCCATGAAAGACGTGGCTGCCGAGGCCATGAAGGCCAAGTCAGCCAGCGCGGCTGAGGGCAAGCCCTCAGAGGCAGCTCAACCTGCAGCTAAAAAGGCGGTCCGCAAACCCACCGCCAAAAAGACGACTGCCAAAAAACCAGCCACCAAAGCCGCTGCAAGAACGGCATCCCGAAAGACTGCCGCCAAGTAAGCGGCAGCGGGCTTAGACGCCGCGTGCGCGGTCGCTCTTGAACTGGGCGCGGAACTGCGCAAACGTCCCTGCATCCAGCGACTCGCGCACCTCGCGCATGAGGTTGAGGTAGTAGTGCAGGTTGTGGATGGTCGTCAGCATGGGGCCCAGCATCTCACCGCAGCGGTCCAGGTGGTGCAGGTAGGCGCGGCTGAAGCCGTCGCGACCACCCTGGTCCCAAGACACCCCTGAAGTGCCCGCGCAGGCGTGGCAAGTGCAGCTGGGGTCCAGCGGCTGGGGATCTGTCTTGTGGCGCGCATTGCGCAGCTTCAAGTCGCCATAGCGAGTGAACACCGTGCCGTTGCGCGCGTTGCGGGTGGGCATCACGCAGTCGAACATGTCCACACCATCGGCCACGCCCTGCATCAGGTCTTCGGGCGTGCCCACACCCATCAGGTAACGGGGTTTGTTTGCAGGCAGACGGTGCGGGGTGTGCGCCATGATCTGCAGCATCTGGTCTTTGGGTTCGCCCACGCTCACGCCGCCCACGGCGTAGCCAGGGAAGTCCATGTCCACCAGCGCGTCCAGTGACTCCTGGCGCAGGTGTTCAAACATGCCGCCTTGCACGATGCCAAACAAAGCGTTGGGGTTTTCCAGTCGCTCAAACTCGGCCTTGGAGCGCAGCGCCCAGCGGCGGCTCATCTCCATGGACTTGCGCGCCTCGGCCTCGGTGGTGATGTGGCCTTTGGTCTCGTAGGGTGTGCACTCGTCGAGCTGCATCACGATGTCCGAGTTCAGGATGGTCTGGATCTGCATGCTCACTTCTGGCGACATGAACAGCTTGTCGCCATTGACCGGGCTGGCAAAGTGCACGCCTTCCTCGGTGATCTTGCGCATGTCCCCTAGCGACCAGACCTGAAAACCGCCCGAATCGGTCAGGATGGGCTTGTCCCATTTTTCGAACTGATGCAGACCGCCAAAGCCTTTCATGATGTCCAGACCCGGACGCATCCAGAGGTGGAAGGTGTTGCCCAGAATGATCTGCGCGCCCATCTCGTGCAGGCTGCGCGGCATCACGCCTTTGACCGTGCCATACGTGCCCACCGGCATGAAGATGGGCGTCTGCACCACGCCGTGGTTCAGGGTCAGCGTGCCGCGCCTTGCGTGGCTGGAAGGGTCGGTTTTGAGCAGGTCAAATTTGAGCATGGGGCGATTGTAGGTCGCCCCATGGCTGCGCGAGCGCTTGAATGGCGGCTCAGGCGACCTTGCGTTTGGGCCACAGCACGCTGGCAATGGCCACCAGCACCAAGGCGATGGCGCTCCAGTCCTGCCAGTGCAGCACTTCGCCCAGCCAGAGGGCGCCGCTGAACACGCCCACAATGGGAATCATCATCACGCTGAGCGTGGACGCAATAGGCGGCAAGCTGCGCGCCAAGTAAAACCAGACACTGTGCGCAAAGCCAATCACCAGGACGGCGTTGTACACAATCGCACCCACGGTATGAGCAGGCGCGGCGTGCCACTGATCGCGCTCAAACATCCAGGCCAGCACGGTCAGGCTGATGCTGGTGAGCACGCTCATCCAGAACGCCAGGGTCAGGGTGTGGGCGGGCACCGGGGTTCGACGCAACAGCTGCGTGCCCATGGCCCAGGCCGCAGCAGCGCCCAAAGCCAGCATCACGCCCAAGGGGCGACCACTCAGGTTGGACAGCTCGTGCCACAAGAGCAGCAACACCCCTCCGGCAGCAGCGCCCACCCCCATCCATGCGCGATGCGGCAAGCGGTCTTTGAACACCGCAGCTCCCAACACGGCCGAAAAAATCGGCATGGTGTAACCCAAAATTGCCGCCCGCCCACTCGACAAGGATTGCACCGCCACAATGATCAGGCTGTGCCACAAAATCATGTTGAACAGCGAGAGCTTGAGCACCTCGGGCCAGTGCTTGCGCTCAATCGCAAACGGCAGTTTCTGGTGCCTGAGGACCAGTGCCAGCACCGGCACGCCCAGCCACAAACACCACAGACGAAACGTCAGCGGTGGAAAGCCCGTGACCCCGGCCTTCATGATCGGCCAGTTCACCCCCCATACCAAGGTGAGCAGGGCCAGCAAGGTCCATTGACGGGTGGAGAGTTTGTGCATGGCGGGCATCTTAGGGCAAGACAACGAATGTTGCAGAATATGGGCGACCGGTTGAATAGCTTGAAAAAGTTATTTCAATGTAATAACATCAAGACCTTCTACAAGGGAGTTCTTCATGCACGTCACCATCAGGCCTTTTGGCAACTCTAAGGGCGTCATCATTCCCAAGCCCTTGCTGGCCCAAGTTGGTCTGGAGGATGAGGCCGACATCGTGGTGCAGGACGGGACTTTGGTCTTACGCCCGGTGCAGGCCCCCGTGCGCCAGGGCTGGGCTCAGGCCGCACAGGCTTTGGCACAGCGCGGACAGGACGAGCAAGTCCTGGGCGACCAACCCTTGGCCAGGGAGGAGGACTGGCAATGGTGAAGCGCGGCGAGATCTGGTTGATCAACCTGGACCCGACCGTGGGCAGCGAAATACACAAAACCCGCCCCTGCGTGGTCGTGTCCCCCGTGGAAATGAACGAGCATTTGCGCACCGTCATCGTGGCGCCCATGACGTCCCAGGGCTTCGATGCACCCTTCAGACCCGCATTGACTTTTCAGGGCACCAGCGGGCGCATCTTGCTCGATCAGATCCGCACCGTGGACAAAACGCGATTGGTCAAAAAGTTGGGAACGCTGAGTGCCCAGACGCACCAGAAGGTGCTTAAAACCCTCCAAGAATTGTTTGCGGGTTGAATCGCCCCGGAATCTGTAGGGCAGAGTTCTCAAGCAGGCACGCATAAAATCCTGCCCATGACCTTCCTAGACATGCTGAGCGCAGCCGAGCGCCAAAACCGCTCCATGCTGTGCGTGGGCCTGGATCCTGAGCCTGCCAAGTTTCCGGCTTGCATGAAAGGCGATGCCAACAAGATTTACGACTTTTGCGCTCGCATCGTGGACGCCACGGCTGACCTGGTCAGCAGCTTCAAGCCGCAGATTGCCTACTTTGCCGCGCACCGCGCCGAAGGCCAGCTGGAGCGCTTGATGGAGCACATGCGACGCGTGGCGCCGCAGGTGCCGATCATTCTGGACGCCAAGCGGGGCGACATTGGTTCTACCGCCGAGCAGTACGCCAAAGAGGCTTTTGACCGTTATGGCGCCGACGCCGTGACGCTCTCGCCCTTCATGGGCTGGGACTCGGTGGCGCCTTACCTCAAGTACGAAGGCAAGGGTGCTTTCCTGTTGTGTCGCACTTCCAACCCTGGCGGGGACGATCTGCAAAACCAGCGCCTGTCTTCGGTGGCTGGTGAGCCACGTGTGTACGAACATGTGGCCGCGCTGGCGCAGGGGCCCTGGAACCTGAATGGTCAGCTGGGCCTGGTGGTTGGTGCCACTTACCCGAACGAGATTGAGCGTGTGCGCGAGATCGCACCCACGGTGCCCTTGCTGATTCCTGGCGTGGGTGCGCAAGGGGGCGATGCGGTGGCCACCGTCAAGGCGGGTTGGCGCGAGGGGGCTTCCATCATCGTGAATTCCTCGCGTGCGGTGCTCTACGCCAGCAGCGGTGAAGACTTTGCCGATGCAGCCCGCAAGGTGGCCATGGCCACGCGCGACACGCTGGAAGCGGCCAAGCAGGCTTGATCAGCGCGTCAGGGCCCACAGCGCCATGCCGCGCTGGGCCTTGCTGGTGTCCGATGGCGTCAACACCAAGTTTTGAGTGGGGGTCTGACGCAGCGCCTCGGCCAAGCTCAGCAAGGCAACTTCGGGGCCGCTGAGCAATTCAAGTTCCAGCTCCAGAATCGGCTCGCTGGCCTCTGTGCCTGGCACGGTGATATGCCCCTGGTCCAACGCCACTTCAATGCGGGCCTCTGCATGTGAGAGCACCCAGCGTTGGCGTTCAAAGTCGGTGCGAAACAAAGCCTTCAACTGACCACGCAGTGCCATCAACGCATTGGCCAGTTCGGTGTCACTCACCAGGTTGGCAAAGTCCAGCGCGCCGGGCGTGGTGGGCCCTTCCCATTCTTGCCGGCGTGACAGGCCTCCCATGCTGGTGCCAGCGGTTTTCACGGTCAACAACCATTGCTGGCCCGCCAGGCGTTCGCGCACGGCCATGCGCCGGGCTTGGAGCTCCAGCGTGGGCGTGTCGAAGTAGGTGTTGAGCAGGCGTTGCGTCTGTGTGGGTGTGCACAACAGAGGGTGCGCCAGCAGGTGCGCAAGCTCTGCTGCATCGAGCGTGAGTTTGAGTTCGGTTTCCTGGCTCATGCGGATTCAGAGCAAGCGCGCCAGGTACTTGCCGGTGTGGCTGGCCGGATGCGCTGCGATCTGCTCGGGCGTACCTTCAGCCACCACGGTGCCCCCACCGGCACCGCCTTCGGGGCCCATGTCGATGACCCAGTCGGCCGTCTTGATGACGTCGAGGTTGTGCTCGATCACGACGATGGTGTTGCCCGCGTCGCGCAGTTGGTGCAAGACTTTCAGCAGCAAATCAATGTCGGCAAAGTGCAAGCCGGTGGTGGGCTCGTCCAGGATGTAGAGCGTGCGGCCGGTGTCGCGCTTGGAGAGTTCCTGCGCGAGCTTGACGCGTTGCGCCTCACCGCCCGACAGGGTGGTGGCGCTCTGGCCCAGGCGGATGTAACTCAGGCCCACGTCCAGCAGGGTCTGCAGCTTACGCGCAATGGAGGGCACGGCGCTGAAGAAGTCGTAGGCCGCTTCGACCGTCATGTCCAGGATCTTGGCGATGTTCTGGCCCTTGTACTGGACCTCCAGCGTCTCGCGGTTGTAGCGCATGCCGTGGCACACGTCGCAGGGCACATACACATCGGGCAGAAAGTGCATTTCCACCTTGACCATGCCGTCGCCCTGGCAGGCTTCGCAGCGCCCCCCACCCGACGAAGCACTCACGTTGAAGCTGAAGCGCCCCGGGCCGTAGCCGCGCTCGCGCGCCGCAGGCACCTCGGCCATCAGCTCGCGGATGTGGGTGAACAGCCCCGTGTAGGTGGCCGGGTTGCTGCGCGGCGTGCGGCCAATGGGCGACTGGTCGACGTTGATGACCTTGTCAAAGTGCTGCAGGCCCCGGATTTCTTCGTGCGCTGCCGGCTCGTCATGTGCGCGGTGGATCTGCTGGGCCGCAGCGGTGTAAAGCGTGTCGTTCACCAAGGTGGACTTGCCTGAGCCCGACACGCCGGTCACGCAGGTCAGCAGCCCGACCGGGAATTTGGCGCTCACGTTTTTCAGGCTGTGGCCGCTGGCGCCCACCACTTCCAGCCAGTCCTTGCCGGGGGCGTGGCGCTTGGGGATAGCAATTTGCTTGCGGCCCGACATGTATTGGCCAGTGATGGAGTCGGGTGCCGCCAGGATGTCAGCGCATGTGCCTTGCGCCATCACGCGTCCGCCGTGCACGCCCGCGCCGGGGCCCATGTCGATCACATGGTCGGCGACGCGGATCATGTCTTCGTCATGCTCGACCACCAGCACGCTGTTGCCAATGTCGCGCAGGTGTTTGAGCGTGCCGATCAGCCGGTCGTTGTCGCGCTGGTGCAGGCCTATGCTGGGCTCGTCGAGCACATACATCACCCCTGTCAGGCCCGAGCCAATCTGGCTGGCCAGACGGATGCGCTGCGCCTCGCCGCCCGAGAGCGTGTCGGCGCTGCGGTCCAGGCTCAGGTAGTTCAGGCCCACGTCGTTGAGAAACTTCAGGCGCGAGGCGATTTCGCGCACCACCTTGTCGGCGATGTCGGCCTTGGCGCCCTTGAGTTGCAGGCTTTGAAAGTAGTGTTGCGCCTCGCCCAGGGTGGCGTGGCTGATCTCGTAGATGGCGCGGGCCTGCGCGCCTTCGCCAATGCGCACAAAGCGCGCATCACGCTTGAGGCGGGTGCCGTGGCAGTCGGTGCAGGGTTGCGTGCTGCGTAAGCGGGCAAGGTCTTCGCGCACCAGCTGCGAATCGGTCTCGCGGTAGCGCCGCGTCATGTTGGGGATGATGCCCTCGAAGGGGTGCTTCTTGCTGACCTTTTTGCCTTGCGAAGCCCCCGACTCCGTGATGTAGCTGAACTTGATTTCTTCTTCACCCGAACCGTACAGGATGACCTGCTGGACCTCGGCCGCCAGGTCCTCGAACGGGGCCTCGACGCCGAACTTGTAGTGTTTGGCCAGGCTTTCGAGCATGCTGAAGTAAAAGCCGTTGCGCCGGTCCCAACCCTTGATGGCGCCGCTGGCCAGACTCAGGCTGGGGAAGGCCACGACCCGCTCCGGATCGAAAAATTCCATGGTGCCGATGCCGTCGCAGCTCGGGCAGGCGCCCTGCGGCGAATTGAACGAGAACACGCGCGGCTCCAGCTCGGCAATTGAGTGGTTGCAGACCGGGCAGGCAAAGCGGGCGTTGAACAGGTACTCGGCGCCGCTGTCCATCTCTACAGCCAGGGCGCGCTGTTCGGCCAGATTCAAAGCCGCTTCAAAACTTTCGGCCAGGCGCTGGCGCAGGGCGTCGCGCGCCTTGGCGTCGTCCTCCGAGCGCACCTTGAGCCGGTCGATCACCACGTCGATGTTGTGCTTTTCGTTTTTCTTGAGTTCAGGCAGGTCCTCGGCCTCGAACACCTGTCCGCCCACGCGAAAGCGCACATAACCCAGGGCTTGCATCTGCTCGAACACTTTTGCGAACTCGCCTTTTTTCTCCCGGGCAATCGGCGCCAGGATCATGAGCTTGGTGTCCTGCGGAAGTGCCATGACCGCGTCCACCATCTGGGCCACGGTCTGGGCTTGCAGGGGCAGGTTGTGATCGGGGCAGTGCGGCGTGCCTGCGCGCGCAAACAGCAGGCGCAGGTAGTCGTGGATTTCGGTGACCGTGCCCACGGTCGAGCGCGGGTTGTGGCTGGTGGCCTTTTGTTCGATGGAGATTGCAGGCGACAGGCCCTCGATCAGGTCCACATCGGGTTTGTCCATCAACTGCAGGAACTGGCGCGCATAGGCCGACAGGCTCTCCACATAACGGCGCTGGCCCTCGGCGTACAGCGTGTCAAAAGCCAGACTGGACTTGCCCGAGCCCGACAGCCCGGTGATCACCACCAGCCGGTCTCGCGGGATGTCCAGGTCGATGTTCTTGAGGTTGTGCGTGCGCGCACCGCGGATGCTGATGCGGTGGTGCTTGGCTGCAGCGGGCAGGTAAGCACCCTCAGAAGGGTTCAGGAGCGCTGGGTCGGAAAGAGGCTGGTTCACGTTTGGGGGCCGGCTGACAAAACCCTTCATTATCGGGTGCGCAGCCACTTTTGGACAGTCGGGCGCGGGATCGGGGACAATCGGCATTTGTTTTGACAGCGTGTTCACGGGGGACCCCTTTGGCCCGATCTTCTTCCACAGCCATGACCGGCGACGAGCGCCGCGCCAGCGTATCGCTGGCGTCCATTTTTGCCTTGCGCATGCTGGGGCTCTTTCTGGTGTTGCCGGTGTTTGCCCTGGAGGCGCGCAAGTACCCCGGTGGGGATGATGCTGCCTTGCTGGGTCTGGCGATGGGTATTTACGGACTTACCCAAGCCGCCTTGCAGCTGCCCTTGGGCATGGCGTCTGACCGCTTTGGCCGCAAACGTGTGATCGTGCTGGGGCTGTTGGTGTTTGCGGCCGGCAGTTTTCTGGCGGCTTCTGCAGACACGCTGCAGGCCTTGGTTGTGGGGCGCAGCCTGCAGGGCGCGGGCGCCATTTCTGCAGCGGTCAGCGCCCTGCTGGCCGACTTGACCCGTGACGAAGTGCGCACCAAAGCCATGGCCCTGGTGGGAGCCAGCATTGGCCTGATGTTTGCCGTTTCCTTGGTGGCTGCGCCCGTGCTCAATGCCTGGGTGGGCTTGCATGGTCTGTTTGCACTGACGGGGGCCTTGGCTTTGCTGGGGGTGTTTGTGGTGTGGCGGGCCGTGCCTGCAGAGCCCGTGCAGCATGTTCATGAAGCGCGCATGGGGCTGCGTGACGTGCTCAAGCATTCGGGCTTGCGCCGTCTGAATGTGGGTGTCTTTGTGCTGCATGCCGTACAGCTGGCCATGTGGATGGCAGTGCCCGCCCTGCTGGTGCAGGCGGGATTGTCCAAAGAGGCGCATTGGCAGGTGTACTTGCCGGCGGTGGGCCTGTCCTTTTTGCTGATGGGCGGCGTTTTTGCCCTGGAGCGGCGTGGGCACCTGAAAACGGTGATGCGCCTGGCCATTGTGCTGATGCTGTTGGTGCAGCTGGGCCTGATGTGGCAGTCACAGGGGGCTCCCGCTGTGTGGCCTTTAGGCGTGCTTTTGTTTTTGTTTTTTGCGGGGTTCAACGTCATGGAGGCCACCCAGCCCAGCCTGGTCACGCGCATGGCATCCAGCCAGATGCGTGGCGCCGCCATGGGGCTGTACAACACGCTTCAGTCCTTGGGCTTTTTTGTGGGTGGTGGCCTGGGAGGCTTGCTGGTCAAATCCGGGGGGGCGCAAGTGCTGTTTTTGAGTACGTGTGTGGCCTTGCTGGTCTGGCTGACCGTGGTCTGGCGACTGGAGTTGCCAGCGCGCCCTGAAGCCAACGCAAAACCCGCATAATCGGGGCTTATTCGAGGAGTTTTCATGGCATCGGTCAATAAAGTCATCATCGTGGGTAACCTGGGGCGCGACCCCGAAACCCGTTACATGCCTTCGGGCGATGCCGTCACCAACATCAATGTGGCGACCACCGACCGCTACAAGGATAAGCAATCGGGCGAAATGCGCGAAGCCACCGAGTGGCACCGCATCAGCTTTTTCGGCAAGCTGGCCGAAATCGCTGGCCAGTACCTGAAAAAAGGCAGCCAGGTGTATGTCGAGGGCAGCCTGCGCACCCGCAAGTACACCGACAAGGATGGCGTGGAGAAGTACGCCACCGAAATTCGTGCCGAGACCATGCAGATGCTGGGTGGACGTCAAGGCATGGGCGGTCCGTCTGATGGTGGCGACGGTTACGACGCTCCCCGCAGCGCACCGGCTGCCCGCCCTGCGGCGCCTGCTGCACGTCCAGCCCCGGCGGCTGCGCGCCCAGCGCCCACGGGTTTCGACGATATGGATGACGACATCCCGTTCTAAACACAAGCTTTGACGACTTTGATGCGTCACACTAGCCCGTCAGACTGAGGTTTCGACGGGCTTTTTTGTATCGGTTTGCATACCCCATGGGGTATACGGTAGAATTCGCCACAAGGAGAAATTCCATGCGTGCAAAGACAATCAAATCCCTGTACCCCCTTGCGTTGATGGCTGCCTCGGCCATGTGTTCTGTTTCCGCCTGGGCGGGGCCAGAGGTGCCCGTCAAGAAAATGGCCGCCGAAGCGGTGACCACGGGGTACGAGATTGACGGTGTGGTTGAGCCTGTCAAACACGCCACGGTGGCCGCGCAGGCCAGCGGGCGTGTGTCGCAATTGCTGGTGAAGGCGGGAGACCGTGTCCGTGCGGGCCAGGTTCTGGCCCTGATTGACGACCGCGATACGCAAACCCTCGTGCAACGCTCCGGCGCGCAATTGGCGCAGGCCGAGGCCGAGCTGAGCAATGCACAGGCCAATTTCAAGCGCACGCAGGATCTGCAGGCCAAAGGCTTTGTGAGTCAGGCGGCGCTGGACATGGCGCAAACCCAATACAAGGCGGCCTTGGCTGGCCGCGATGGTGCCGGTGCAGGCGCAAAGCAGGCGCAATTGGCGCAGTCCTTCACCAAGGTGACGGCACCGTTTGATGGCTATGTGTTTGAAACCCTGGCCCAGGCGGGTGACCTGGCCGTGCCGGGTGCACCGGTGGCAACGGTGTACGCGCCCCAGCCTTTGCGTGTGGTGGTGCAGGTGCCCGCTTCGCAGGCGGGTAACGCCAAGTCTGCACAGCAAGTGTTGTTGCAAGTGTCGGGTGCGCAGGGCGCAAGCTGGGTCAAGCCGGCAGGTCAGCAGCCGGTAGGGGCGGCCGATCCGGTCAGCCAGACCATGACGTGGAAGCTGGACGTGCCGGCTGCAGCAGCGGCGCAACTGGTGCCGGGGCAGCAGTCGCGGGTGCGCTTTGTGTCCGGCGCAACGCAGCGCATGGTGGTGCCAGCTGCGGCTGTGCTCAAGCGCGGCGAAGTGACGGGTGTGTATGTGGCCACCGCCGAAGGGTTTGCCCTCAAGGCCGTTCGCTTAGGTGCCGAGCATGGTGCGGCGGGCGTGGAAGTGCTGGCAGGGCTGAAGGTGGGTGATGCTGTGGCGGTCGATGCCGTCAAGGCGGGCCTGGCAGGTGCACAAGCGGCCAAGAACTGAGGCTGGCCATGCAACAAGAACAAGACAACAAAATGGGCGTTTCCGGACGCCTGGCAGCAGCCTTCCAATCCAATGCCATCACGCCATTGTTGGCGCTGGTGGCCTTGTTGCTGGGCTTGTTTGCGGTGATGGTGACTCCCCGCGAGGAAGAGCCGCAGATCAACGTCACCATGGCCAATGTGCTGATTCCATTCCCCGGGGCCAGCAGCGAGAGTGTGCAGCGCATGGTGGCGCGTCCGGCCGAGCAGGTGCTCAGCCAGATCCAGGGCATTGAGCACACGTATTCGGTGGCTCGGCCAGGCGTGGCTGTGTTGACGGTGCAGTTCAAGGTGGGCGTGCCGCGCACCGAAGCCTTGGTGCGTTTGTATGACGTGCTCAACGCCAACCAGGACTGGTTGCCGCGTGATCTCGGCACCCTGGCGCCGATTGTCAAACCCAAGGGTATTGATGATGTGCCTGTATTGGCCGTGACGCTGTGGAGCAAAGAGGACGAATCGGCTGCCGATCTGGAGCGCGTGGCGCGCACCTTGGAGATGGAGCTCAAACAAGTCAAAGGTGCGCGTGAAGTGCAGACCATTGGCGGCCCCGGCCGTGCGGTGCAAGTCTGGATTGACCCCACACGCCTGCGCGAGCGTGGCGTCGACTTGCTGAGTCTGAAGAACACGATTGCCGCCGCCAACTTTGGCATGCCGTCGGGCTCGGTCATTCAGCCAGACAACGGTCAGATGCTGACGGTGGAGACCGGGGAGTTTCTCAAGTCTGCTGATGAAGTGGGCGACCTGGTGGTGGGCGTTAGCAACGGCCGCCCGGTGTTCCTTCGTGAGGTGGCGCGCATAGATGCGGGTCCGCAATTGCCGCAGCGCTATGTCTGGTACACCCCGGGGGCTGCTGCACAGGTACTCGATGACAAGGCTGCGACCGACAACACGGGCAAGGTGTACCCGGCGGTGACGTTGACCGTGACCAAAAAGCCGGGCGAGAACGCGGTGGATGTGGCTTCGGCGGCCCGCGCCAAACTCGATGTGTTGCACAACACTGTTATTCCGTCTGGTGTGAACGTGAGTATCACGCGCGACTATGGCCAGACGGCTGCAGAAAAAGCGAACAAGCTGATCCAGAAACTGGCGTTTGCCACCGGTTCTGTGATTTTGCTGGTGGGCCTGGCACTGGGCCGCCGCGAAGCGGTGATTGTGGGTGGTGCGGTGATTCTGACGCTGACGGCCACGCTGTTTGCGAGCTGGGCCTGGGGCTTTACGCTCAACCGAGTGAGTTTGTTTGCGCTGATTTTCTCCATCGGTATTTTGGTGGACGATGCGATTGTGGTGGTGGAGAACATCCACCGGCACCAGCAACTGTTTCCTGGCAAGCCCTTGCGTGAAATCATTCCATCTGCAGTGGATGAAGTCGGTGGCCCCACCATTTTGGCGACGCTGACCGTGATTGCGGCCTTGCTGCCCATGGCCTTTGTGAGTGGCCTGATGGGACCGTACATGAGCCCCATTCCGATCAATTCCAGCTTGGGTATGGCGCTGTCCCTGGCCATCGCCTTCACGGTCACGCCCTGGCTGGCCCTCAAGCTTATGAAGAGCCAGGGGCATGGTCATGCGCATGGTGGCGAGCCCGCAGGACTGGCCGCCAAACTGCAAACCCTTTTTGCGCGTGTGCTGACCCCCTTCTTGCACAGCGCCCGCAAGCGCTGGATGCTGCTGGTGGGTATTTTGGTGGCGCTCATGCTGTCGGTGGGCCTGACGCTGGTGCAATGGGTGGTGCTCAAGATGCTGCCCTTTGACAACAAGAGCGAGTTCCAGGTGGTGGTGGAAATGCCGGCTGGCACACCGCTGGAAGGCACCGCATCAGCCTTGCATGAAATGGGTGCGTTCCTGGCCAAACAAAAAGAAGTGACGGATGTGCAGGGCTATGCCGGCACGGCCAGCCCCATCACCTTCAACGGCCTGGTGCGCCAGTACTACATGCGCGCGGATGCCGAACAAGGGGACTTGCAAGTCAATCTGGTGGACAAGCACCACCGCAGCGACAAGAGCCATGCGATTGCGCAGCGTCTGCGTCCGGAACTTGAAAAGATCGGTGCCCGTCATGGTGCCCGCGTCAAAGTGGTGGAAGTGCCTCCGGGCCCGCCGGTGATGAGTCCGCTGGTGGCCGAAATCTACGGACCGGACGAAGCGGGGCGTCAGGCGCTGGCCGCCCGCGTGGCCAAGGCCTTTGACCAGACCGACGACATCGTGGGCGTGGACACCACACTCAAGGAAGATGCGCCGCGCGCTCACCTGACGGTGCGTCGCCAGCGAGCCGAGGCTTTGGGCATTCCGGTGGCCATGATTGCGCAGACCGTCAATGGTGCCTTGTCCGGCATGGACGCTGCGTATATGCACGATGGCCAGTCCAAGCTGCCTGTGCCAGTGCGTTTGCAGCTGCCGCAAAACGCTCAAGTGGGGCTCGATGCCTTGTTAGCCTTGCCGCTGCGTGCCGCCAACGGTCGCTTGGTGCCGCTGTCCGAGCTGGTGCAGGTGGATGCGGGCGTGATCGACAAGCCCTTGTTCACCAAGGATTTGCAACCTGTCAGCTATGTCTTTGGCGACATGGCGGGCAAGCTGGACTCGCCGCTGTATGGCCTGTTCGCGATTCGTCCCAACCTCAAGGCGGCCGCCTTGCCCGATACCGGTGAGCTGGGTGAGTACTGGATCCGCCAGCCTAACGATGCTTTCCGTCAATACGCCCTCAAGTGGGACGGCGAGTGGCAGGTCACTTACGAAACCTTCCGCGACATGGGCGCAGCCTATGGGGTGGGCTTGATCCTGATTTACCTCTTGGTGGTGGCGCAGTTCAAGAGCTACTCCACACCACTGGTCATCATGGCGCCGATTCCACTGACCATCATTGGCGTCATGCCGGGCCATGCGCTGCTGCAATCGCAGTTCACGGCCACCAGCATGATCGGCATGATCGCGCTGGCCGGCATCATCGTGCGCAATTCCATCTTGCTGGTGGACTTCATCGAGCTGCAGGTCAAGAACGGCTTGGCCTTCAAGGATGCAGTGGTGCAGTCCGCGGCGGTGCGTGCCCAACCGATTGCCCTGACCGGCCTGGCCGCCATGATTGGTGCCTTCTTCATTCTGGATGACCCGATCTTCAATGGTCTGGCCATTTCCCTGATTTTTGGCATTCTGGTGTCCACCATGCTGACGCTGGTCGTCATTCCGGTGCTGTACTACGCGCTGTACCGCAAGCGCTACGAATCTGTTTGATTTTTAAAAGGAGAAAACCATGACTGTTGAACGTTACATCCGCCTGCTGGCTGGCGCTTTTGTGATGCTGTCCCTCGCCCTGGGCGTGGAAGGCAGCCCGCTGTTTGTGAACAAGTGGTTCCTGGCCTTCACGGCTTTTGTGGGCTTTAACCTGTTCCAGTCGGCCATCACCGGCTTTTGCCCGCCTGGCATCTTGCTGCGCAAAATGGGCGTGAAGGAAAGCAACGGTGGTTCCTGCGGTACAGGCGGTTGCTGCTAAGAGGTCAGCCTTGAGCTGTTCAGTGCCTGCGGCCCCGCAGCCGCCGCGTGCCCCCGCGTCTTTGGAGCACATGGGCCTGACCTGGTTCATCCCGGTCATGGGTTTGTCGGGCCTGTCTCTGGCCTGGCGACAAGCGGCTCCTCAGTTTGGCGATAACGGCTTGCTCGTGTCGCAGCTGCTGGGGGCCTTTGCAGCGCTGTGGTTCGTGGTCATGCTGGGCCTGACAGTGGCGCGTTTGCTGCGCTGGCCGCATTTGGCGCATCACAAATGGATGCACCCCGTGCGCTATGTGTTCATCGCCACGGTACCTGTGTCCATGATCTTGCTGGCGACGGTGGGCGTGAGCCTGACGGGCGTGGCCACGCATTGGGATGTGCTCTGGCAAATCGGTGCTGCTGCGCAGGCGGTACTCACGGTGGCTGTGCTGGTGCGCTGGCTGCGCATGCACACGGCGCGCTGGGTGGGCGTCACGCCTGGGTTGCTGATTCCTGTCGTGGGGAATGTGTTGGTTCCGCTGGCGGGTGTGGCCCTGGGTCATGCCGAATGGGCGTGGGCGCAAGCCTGGCTGGGCATCGTGTTGTGGCCCGTGGTGCTGTTGTTGTTGGTGCTGCGCGTGCAGCGCCTGGGCTGGTGGCCAGACCGGCTGCGACCAGGTGTGTTTGTCTTGATTGCGCCACCTTCGGTGGTGGGTGCTGACCTGATCGTCTGGCAGACGGGGGCTGTGCCGACCCTGTTGTGCTGGGTGCTGGCGCTGGCTTTTGTGCTGTGGGCCCTGTCCCAATTGCCCAAGTGCTTTGACCAACCCTTTGGCATGGGCATGTGGAGCCTGTCGTTCCCCTTGGCTGCTTTTGCATCGCTGAGCCTGCGTGTGGGTCAGGCGGGATGGTTGCCGCAATGGGTGGGGCTCGTGACGCTGGTCTTGGCCAGTGTGGTGATCACCGCGCTGGTGCGGTGGACCTTCTGGGGGCTGCGCAGTGGCGATTTGCTGCAGCCCGAGCCGGGCCCTGCGCCCAAACCTTGAACATGGAAGGAAAGCAGATGAACGACAAAACCATCCAAATTGAACTTGTGCAGCGACACGACTACCGGTTTGATGTGTATTTCGGCGGCGAGATGCCAGTGGTGACCACAGACGAACCTGCGCCGCTGGGCACAGGTCTGGGCCCTTCTCCTGTGCAGCTGTTGAGTGCAGCGGTGGGCAATTGCCTGTCGGACTCCTTGCTGTTTGCTTTGCGTAAATTCAAGCAAGCGCCCGAGCCCATCCGTTGCAAGGTTCAGGCGGAGGTGGGTCGCAACGCGGACAACCGCTTGCGGGTGCTCAAGATCACCGCCACGCTCACGCTGGGTGTGCCGGCTGCGAGCTTGGAGCATCTGGATCGTGTGCTTGAAAGCTTTGAACAGTACTGCACTGTGACCCAAAGCGTCGGCCAGGGCATCTCCATTGAAACCCAGGTGTTCGACAGCACTGGCGCGCGTTTGAAGTGAACCCGCACAGTGGGAGAATGAGCGCATGAACGAGATCGACTCCCGCTTTTTGCCGGCCGACGATGCGCAGCGCCGCGTGTTGCACAACGAGGTGCATGCGCGCCCGTCAGCCCGTGTACGCTTGCCAGCGCTCATCACCTATGTGGCCTTGCTCAACGAGGGCGTCACGCGTGAGCAGGAACTCGCGCAGCTGCAGCGTTTGCCAGGCCATGCCGATCTGAGCCTGCAGCAGCTGCAGGGCAATTTCTTGCGCTTGCGTTGCGACGGCTACACCGTCAAGTGGGAGCGCCACACCGAATTCACCCGCTACTCCATCGTCCAACCCTTGCCTGACCATGCAGGTTGGGGCGCGACGCTGCCGGAGTTGGCCAGTCATGTGGCCACCGGCACCGATTGGCTGCGAGGCTTGCCCGGCAAGACCGTTGCCGCCATTCAAATGGCCATGATGGCCGAGGGCATGGGCGATGAAGACATGCTGAGCAAGGCGCAGCAGTGGCTGGGCGAGGGCATGGTGATTGGTTCGCACATGGGCAACACCGTCAGCGGGCAATCGCATTCCTGCTTGCTCACCCATTTCCGGATCGGAGCGGACGGGTTCGAGCGCATGCTGGTGGTCACGGGCGGCAAAACGCCGGAAGGGCGTGCGGGACGTATTTCGCAACGTGTCCTTGAATTTGAAACCTATCGCCTGATGGCCCTTCGTGGCTTGCCTGTGGCCAAGCAACTGACGGCGGAGCTTGCTGAGGCTGAAAACAAATTGGCCGACATTGCCGCACGGCTGGACGCCAAAGAGGGCAGCGATCAGGAGTTGCTGGACGATCTGGTGGCGCTGGCGGCACGTGTGGAGCGCACGACGGCTGAACACGGTTACCGTTTCTCTGCCACCCGTGCCTATGACGCTGTGGTGCGCGAGCGCCTGGGTGAACTGCGAGAGCGGCCTGTGCACGGCACACAAACCGTGGGCGAGTTCATGCAACGCCGCCTGGGGCCTGCCATGGCCACGGTTGCCGCAACAGCGCAGCGGTTGGCCCTGTTGGCTGAGCGAATCACGCGTGCCAGTGCCTTGCTGCGCACGCGGGTGGACATTGCCACCGAAACGCAAAACCAGCAGCTGCTGGAAAAACTCACCCGCGGCCAGGACTTGCAACTCAAGCTGCAGTCCACGGTGGAGGGCCTGTCGATTGCCGCCATCAGCTATTACGTGGTGAGTCTGGTGCTGTATGGCGCCAAAGCGCTCAACAAATTGGGTTTGCCACTGAACCCCGAAATGGTGGCTGGCCTGTCGATTCCGTTGGTGCTGTGGGGGGTGTACCGCACGGTGCAGCGCATACACGCGCGTTTGCACGCCAGGCGCTGAAGGCCTGTCTTAGCCTTAAATCTTGCCTGGGCCTTAAAAGCGGCGGTGTTGCAAGGCAGGCAACTGCTCTCGCACCTGCTGCACACGCGCCCAGTCACAATCGGTCAGCACCACGCCTGCGCCCTCGGCCTGCTGGGCCAGCACCACGCCCCAGGGGTCGATGGCCAGGGTCTGGCCCCAGGTGCGGCGGCCACTGGGGTGCAGCCCGCCTTGCGCCGGGGCCATGAGGTAGGCGAGGTTTTCGATCGCGCGGGCGCGCAGCAGGACTTCCCAATGCGCCTGACCGGTCGTATGGGTGAAGGCGCTGGGCGCCATGATCAGGTCGGGTTGCAGCTGGCGGTACAGCTCTGGAAAGCGCATGTCGTAGCAGACCGACAGGGCCACGCGCCAGGTGTGGCCATCGCGCGAGGGCAACTCAAACACGGTGGGCGTGCGCCCGGCTTCGAGCACGCGTGACTCGTCGTAACTCTCTCGCCCGTTGTCAAAAGCAAACAGGTGGATCTTGTCGTAACGCGCCATCTGCTCACCTTGCGGGTTCCACACCAGGGTGCTGTTGAACACATGGTCCGAAGCGCTGGCGGTGATGGGGAGCGTGCCGCCAGCCAGCCAGATGCCATGTTGTCTGGCCGCCTGGCTCAGGGCGTCCTGCAGCGGGCCATGGCCCATCGGCTCCTGAATGGCGAGTTTGTCGCTGTCGTGCTGACCGATCAGGCAAAAGTATTCGGGCAGCCCCACCAGCTCGGCGCCAGCGGCGGCGGCTTGGGCGATGAGTTCCAGGGCTTGTGCCAGGTTGGCGGTTGCGTCCTGGCCGGAGACCATCTGGATGGCAGCAATCTTCATGAGCAGGTTCCTTGCAAAGCTCAGGCGGCAACGGGAATGGCGGCGTCAATCACGCCGCCGCCCAGACACACCTCGCCGTCGTACAGCACGGCGCTTTGGCCGGGAGTCACAGCCCATTGGGCTTCGGGGAAGTGCAGGCCGAAGCCGGGTACGGTGTGCCCATCGGCCCCCGCGCTCAGGGTACACGGTGCATCGGCCTGGCGGTAACGGGTCTTGGCTGCGTAGGCACCGGGTGCGGGGGGGACGCCTGCGCACCAGCTGGCGTCTGCGGCCAACAAACCTTGCGAGAGCAGCCAGGGGTGGTCGTGCCCCTGTACCACCCAGAGGGTGTTTTTCTCGATGTCCTTGCGCGCCACAAACCAGGGTTCGTGTTCCCCCTGGCCCTTTTGTGCGCCTTTGGCCTTGATGCCGCCAATGCCCAGGCCCTGGCGCTGGCCCAGCGTGTAAAAGCTCAGCCCCACATGCTTGCCAATGGTGCGGCCCGTCGGGTCCTTGATGGGGCCGGGCTCCTTGCTGATGTAGCGGTTGAGGAACTCGCGAAACGGCCGTTCGCCGATGAAGCAGATGCCGGTGGAATCTTTCTTTTTGGCGTTGGGCAGGCCGATCTCTTGCGCAATGCGGCGCACTTCGGTCTTGTGCAGCTCGCCCACCGGAAACAGCGTTTTGGACAGCTGGGCCTGGT
>JACCDG012075229.1_pt1 | contig 49622 bp, 46 predicted proteins | sample 7442471 | NCBI WGS metagenome assembly JACCDG01 (sample SAMN15323444, study PRJNA562643) | freshwater metagenome | isolation source: river surface water | place: USA:Blue River Watershed | collected 2017-08-17 | reverse complement strand
GTCAGCAATTGCGCCAAATCTGCCTCGCCTTGTTGGTCCAAATGGCTGTTGGCTTCGTCCAGCACCAGCAGTTTGGGTTGACCGTAAATGGCCCGCGCAATCGCCACCCGTTGCAGTTGCCCGCCCGAAAAGGTGTGCCCATCCGCGCCCATGGGCGTGTCATAGCCTTGGGGCAGGGCGCGCAAAATTTCGTGCAAGTCAAGCGCTTGGGTCGCGGCTTGTAGGCGTTTGTATTGCAGTGCGGCTTCTTCTGGCGTGTCAGTTGTTTCAAAACGCGAGATGTTTTGCGCCACAGTGCCTTCTGGCATCGTCACCGTTTGGGGCACATAGCCTGTGTGTGGGCCTAGCTCTGTTTTGTGCCAGCTGAAAACATCGGCGCCGTCCAAGCGCACCTTGCCCGACATGGCTGGCCACACCCCCACCAGCAATCGCGCCAGCGTGGTTTTGCCGCTGCCGGACGGGCCAATCACGGCCAACATGTTGCCGGGTTTCACAGCAAACTGCAGGCCCCGCAAAATAGGCGTGTTGCTGTTGGGCGCCGAGGCAACCAGGGCTTCCACGCTCAGCACTCCCACCGGCTCTGGCAGCGCCATGCCTTTGCTTTTGGGTGGGTATTGCGTCAGCCATTTGTCTAAGCGTTGGTAGGCCTCGCGGGCGGCCACCACTTGGCGCCACTGCGTCACGATGGCGCCCAGTGGCGCAATGGCACGTGCACCAATGGTCGAAGCCACAATCAACATGCCTGGCCCCCCCATCAATGTGCCGTCCATCAATATCCACGCGCCCAAGCCCAACAGCCCCGAGCTCAACACCAACTGAAATGTTTTGTTGGCCGACTGAAATGCGCCCCCATGCTCCATCGCAGCGCGTTGGTGCTGCAAAAACTGGTCGTGTACTTTGCGCCAACGCGTGTGCAGCGCCTCATACATTCCCATGCCTTGCACCAGTTGCGCGTTTTGCAAGCTGCTGTTGGCCACAGTTTGCGAAACCATTTGTGTTTTGCTCAGGCCGCTTAAGTCCGCCTGCGTGCGTTGGTGGTGGCCTACCCCAATGCCCACTTGCACCAAGGCGCTGATGAGCGTCACCGCCCCCAGCAAGGGGTGCAGCGCAAACATGATTAACAAAAACACCAAGGCCATGGGCGACTCAAGCGCCGCCATCAGCGCTGGCGCACAAAAAAACTCACGCAGGGTTTTGAGGTCGGTTGCGGGTTGGGTGCTGGCCATGGTCACGTCAAACACCCGCGGCGCCACTTGCGCATCAAACACCACCGAAGCTTCGCGCATCACCTCTAGCCGTGCCCAATCGAGCACCTCCATCACCACATAGGCCAGCGCCACCAACACCAACAGCCAACCCAGCGTGCTCATGCTTTGCGCATCCACCACCCGTCCATACACCTCAAACATAAACACCACAGGCACCAGCACCAACAAGCTAGTCAACCAACTGAAGCCCATGGCCTGTTTCAGCGCAGGCATGTGCACGGTCAGTGCGCGGCGCAGCTCAGATGGCGAATGGGTGCTGACCATGAGAAGTTTTATATTTATGAGATAGGTTGTGTTTGACCGAGTCTATCGGACATTTGAGATGGGTCTTCACCCCAAAGTTATACTTGCCAACAGATGACTAAACCCACAGACGAAGGTGCTTGGTATGCCGTACACACCAAGCCCAAACAAGAAAACAGAGCGCTCGAAAACCTGCAAAACCAAGGTTTTGAGTGCTTTTTGCCGCTTTTGGAGGTCGAAAAAGTCCGCCGTGGCAAAGTGCAAAAAGTGGTCGAGCCCATGTTCAGCCGCTATCTGTTCATTCAACTCAACGAAACGTCTCAAAACTGGTCGCCCATTCGCTCCACGCTAGGCGTCAGCAAATTGGTCAGTTTTGGGCCGCACCCAGCCAAAGTTCCGGCTGAGCTGATTCATTTTTTACGAGACGCCCCGCCCGCGGAGGTGCAGCGCCTGTTTGCCCCAGGCGACCAAGTGCTGATTGTGGAGGGCCCCCTCAAAGGGCTCGAAGCCACCTACCAAGCCCACGATGGTGAAATGCGCGCCATGGTGCTGGTCGATCTGCTGGGTCAACCCCACAAACTCAAAATGGCCATGACCTCCTTGTTGGCCGTTCCCCTATGACGCGCTAGCAGTGACATCTCAAGCATCAGACCGTCTGCCCAAACACATTGCCATCATCATGGACGGCAATGGCCGTTGGGCCAAACAACGCCACATGCCGCGCACGGTGGGTCATGCCAAAGGCGCCAGCATGGTGCGCGACTTGGTCACTGCCTGCGTTGATAAAGGCGTCAAGCACCTCACCCTTTTTGCCTTTAGCACCGAAAACTGGAAGCGCCCCGAAGAAGAGGTGTCCACCCTCATGGGGCTGTTCATTCAGTACCTCGAAAAAGAAATGCAAGACATGCAAGCCGAAGGCGTGCGCTTGAATGTCATTGGCGACACCTCTCGGTTTCCGCAAACCCTGCAAGACAAAATCAGGGCCACCGAGCAAAGCACCACGCACAACACAGGCATCGTGCTGAATGTGGCGGCCAACTACGGTGGCCAGTGGGACATCGTGCAGGCTGTCAAATCTTGGCAGCAAGCGCACCCCGAAAAGGCCTTGGGTGATTTATCGCCAGAAGTATTGAGCCCCTTTTTAAGCGCAGCCGACCAGCCCGAGCCCGATTTGCTCATACGTACAGGGGGCGAGTCGCGCATCAGCAACTTCATGCTCTGGCAGCTGGCCTATGCCGAGTTGTATTTCACCGATGTCCTGTGGCCTGACTTTGATGTGCTGCAACTGTTGAAAGCCCTCGATTGGTTTGCTGCCCGCGAGCGTCGTTTTGGGGCGGTTTCCGCACGCTAGGCCGTGTTTACAATAGAGGGTTGATTTGTAAAAGGTTCTCATGGCTACCACTGCACGAAAAAACTGGCGTCACATATTGGGTTTGGGTTTGATGCTGGGTGCATTTGGCGTTGCCATGGCGCAAGGTGGCTTGTCGGCGCAAAGTATGCAATTGCCGCAAGCCTTGCAAGGCGCAGCAGGAGGTTTAACCGGTGGGTCGGGTGCGGGCGGCCTCGGTGCTTTGGGCTTGGGCGCTCCGTCTGGCCTTCGTTCGGCTGACCCGCTGCCAAATCAACAAGGCTTGAACAGTATTGGTTTATTCCAGCCCATGGAGCCCCTCAAGCCAAACGATTTTCAAAAGTTTGTGCTCGAAACCACAGGTTACAAGTTGCCTTTGTTCGGCGCAGCTTTCTTTGAAAACCTGCAATTTATTCAACGCAGCCAGCTCAACAACCAGCCTGGCCCCAGTCCGTTTGCACCGGTTGAAAGCTCGCCTGTCAGTGCTGACTATCCCATTGGCCCCGGCGATCAAATTTTGATTCGCGGCTGGGGTTCACAAGAAATTGATGTGCGTGCCGTGGTCGATCGCAACGGCATGATCAACATTCCCAAAGTGGGCGCGGTTTCGGTGGCTGGCGTGAAGTTCGCCCAAGCCGAGAGCGTCATCAAATCAGCCGTAAGCAAATACTACAAAGACTTCCAGCTCAGCGTCACCATGGGGCAGTTGCGCACCATCACGGTGTATGTCGTGGGCCAAGCGCGCCGCCCAGGCAGCTACGCGCTCAGCAGCACTTCCACTTTGTCCACCGGTTTGTTTGCGACTGGCGGGCCCAACGCCACCGGCTCTATGCGTCGCGTGCAGCTCAAGCGCGCAGGTCAAGTGGTGGCCGAGTTCGATCTTTACGCGTTCTTGGCGCAAGGCAACAGCGTGGGTGATGTCAAGCTGGTGGATGGCGACGTCATCGTCATTCCCCAAGCCGTGGGCCATGTGGCCTTGGTGGGCAAGGTCAACAACCCGGCGGTGTATGAACTGAAATCGAACAGCGAAACCCTTGAGCAACTCTTGGCTGTGGCCGGCGGCTTGCCCGTGGTGGCCGACCCACGCCGTGCGGTTCTCGAGCGCTTGAGCCCAGAGCAAAGCCAGCCACGCAGAGTGCAAGACGTCACGCTCAACGCCGAAGGCCTCAAAACCACGCTGGCCAATGGCGACATGGTTACCGTGCAAGCTATCACGCCCGAGCTTGGCAATGCCGTCACCCTGCGTGGCAATGTGGCGCAACCCACCCGCATGGCTTGGCGTGAGGGCATGCGCGTGCGCGACCTCATCCCCAACAAGGAAGTGCTGATCAGCCGCGACTCGGTGCGGCGCCAAAACGAAGTGTTGTTCGATGCCAACCAGCGCGAACGTGCATTGCGTGAGCGTGAGTTGATGTCAGAAGATTTGCTGGATGACCCAGTGCTCGATGCACGCATCGACCAAAAAGGTCTGCGCGAAGCGCGGTTGAAGGAAATGGCGGCGGGTCCTGACAAAGGTGCGTCTGTCACAGCAGCAGGGGGTGTCATCAATCTAAAGCCCACTGGCAAAGAATACGATGGTCGTACCTCCACTTCTGAGCGTGAAGCCCGCACCATTGAGGCCTATCGCGAATCACGCCAAGCGCGCATGTTCTCTAACCAAGCTGCCATCAATGTGAACGAGCGCAACACCGTGCCCTCTGTGGCTGAAACGGTGGGCAATTTGTTTGACGAGATCAATTGGGACTACGCCGTCATCGAGCGCGTGAACCGTAAAGATTTGAGCGTCAGCTTGGTGCCCTTCAATTTGGCCCGTGTGCTCAACAACGACAAAGACCCCGACAACCAATTGCTGCAAGCCGGCGATGTGGTGACTGTTTTTTCTGTGAACGACATGCGTGTGCCTGTGTCCAAACGGCGCATCATGGTGCGCGTGGAAGGCGAAGTGGCGCAGCCTGGCATTTACCAAGCCAAGCCAGGCGACACATTGGCCACTGTGCTGCAACGCGCAGGCGGTTTAACGCATGATGCCTATCTGTTTGGCTCAGCCTTTTACCGTGAAGACGTTCGCAAAAGCCAGGTGGACAACCTAGACAAACTGGTTCGCCGCTTGGAAGCAGAAAGCAGTGCGCAGTTGGCTCAAGCCAGCCAAAGCTTGGGCGCCAGTTCTGATGCCGCCATTTCGCAAGCGCGAATTTTGGCGGCGCAACAAGCACAGCGCCAAGCGCTTGAGCGCATTCGCAGCTTAAAGCCCGAAGGCCGCATTGCACTGGGTCTTGAGCCGCAGTTGTACAACTACATCGACAAGTTGCCAGACATTCGCCTGCAAAACGGCGACCGTTTCATCATTCCCACCCGACCAGACTTTGTGTATGTGTATGGCGCAGTCAACACCGAATCGGCCTTGATCTTCAAGCGCGGCCAATCGGTGCAAGACTACCTCAGCGCCGCAGGCGTGGGCTCGGGTGCCGATCGTAATTCCGTCATCCTCATTCGCGCCGATGGCTCGGCCCTTACAAGCAATGGCGGCTGGTTTGGCTCCATCAACAGCGCCAAAGTCATGCCGGGTGACTCTATCGTCATGCCTGACAAGCTAGACCGCGAAGCTACCTGGAGTGCTGTCATTCGCAATGCCAAAGATATTACGCAAATTTTCTACCAATTGGGCTTGGGCGCAGCCGGTATCAAGGCCTTGGGCTACTAATCATGAACGATCAAACCACGGCACCCTCATCGGCTATATCCGCCGCCCTATCAGCCGCAGAGCTTGATGAAGACGAAATCAGCCTGCTCGATTTAGCCATTGCTCTTGGCGAGGAAAAGAAAACACTCTTTGCCATACCCGCCATCACCACCACGCTCGCCATTGTGGTGAGTTTGCTCATGACGCCCATCTTCACGGCCAAAACGGTGATGATGCCGCCGCAGCAGCAACAAAGCGGTGCTGCTTCGGCGTTGGCAAGTTTGGGCGCGTTGGCAGGATTGGCTGGCGCTGCTGCGGGAGTAAAAAGCCCGGATGAGATGTACATTGCTTTCATGCAAAGCGAAAGCTTGCAGCGCGCTGTTATTGAGAAACTTGGGCTTAAAGAGCGTTACAACGCTAAGACAATGATGGATGCAAAAAGCGCGCTTAAGGGGATGGTCAGAATTATATCAGACAAGAAAGCTGGACTAATCACCATCGAGGTTGATGACAAAGACCCCGAGTTCGCTGCCAAGTTGGCCAACACCCATGTGGAAGAACTGCGCAACCTCATGGGCAAGCTGGCTGTCACTGACGCTCAGCAGCGCCGCGTTTTCTTTGAGCAGCAAATTGCCAAAACTCAAGAAGAGTTAGCCCAAGCTGAAGCCAACTTCAGAGCCGCCAAAGAAAAGTCTGGCATGCAAGTCACGGCCGTCATCGCTGAAGGCAGTGTGCGTGCCAGTGCTGAAATGCGTGGGCAAATTGCAGCCAAAGAAGTGCAAATGCAGGCCATGAGCCGCTTTGCCACCCCGCAAAACCCAGACGTGCAACGCCTGGGTAGCGAGCTGGGTGCTTTGCGCTCACAGCTTGCAAAAATAGAGCAGGGTTCGGGCGGTGAAGAGCGTACATCGCCCCTGCAACAGTTGGCTGTAAAGTCTTATCGAGACATCAAAGCCCGCGAAGCCATGATGGGGGTGTTGGTAGCGCAATACGAATCAGCCAGGGTAGATGAATCTCGCGAGGGGCCGCTGATTCAAGTGGTTGACGCTGCACAAACCCCTGAGCGCAAATCTAAGCCTAAGCGCGCAATAATTGTGTTGGTGTCCGCGTTTGCTGGTTTGTTCTTTGGTGTACTGGTGGCTTTCATTCGTCGCGCCCTGCGCAAAGCGTCAGAAAACCCGCAAAGCGCACAGCAAATCTTGCAACTCAAATCGGCTTGGCGCTGGAAGCGAAAAGCTGTTTAATTGTTCATGCCGCCAAGCGTATCTATTCTGGCGATTCAATGGCAGCCCTTGCTGGCGGCCTTGACAGTAGCCGCATTGGTCAGTGGTTATCTGGCCATTTATGGATCGCAGTTTGGTGCTGACAAAGACGCAGGTATTCAGAAGTTCCACACACAATCCACTTCACGCTTGGGAGGATTGGGCATTTGCTTTGGTGTGGTGTGCGGCGTTTGGATCTCCAGCAAATACTATCCAAACGATTCTCTATTGGGCTGGTGGTTACTGCTGGCTTCTTTGCCCGTGTTCATGGGCGGCTTGGTGGAAGACCTCACGCACAAAGTCACACCACGCGTGCGGTTGCTGTTGGCCTGTTTGTCGTCAGCCTTTGTGTATTTCGTTTTTCAGGTGGGCGTTACCCGAACAGATATCCCACTGCTAGATGCCGCACTGGCCATTCCGGGCGTTGCGCTTTTACTGACCATGCTGGTGGTGGCGGGCTTTATCAATGCCATCAATATCATCGACGGTTTTCATGGCTTGGCCTCAGGCACGGTCATCATCATGTTGCTTGGGTTAGCAGGCTTAGCTTGGTTGGCTAATGATGGTCTTGTGTTTCGTTTGTGTTTGGTCACAACTGCCTCCACGTTGGGCTTTGCCCTGTGGAACTGGCCGTTGGGCAAAATCTTCCTGGGCGATGGGGGCGCTTATTTTCTCGGCCTTTGGGTGGTAGAGCTCGGGCTTTTGCTGCCGCACCGCTCCCTCGAGATTTCGCCCATGGCACCAGTTCTGGTTGGCGTCTATCCACTGCTGGAGACGCTCTACAGCATGTATCGCAGAAAGTTCGTACGCTCGCACCCTATCAATCACCCTGATGCACTTCACTTGCACACCCTTATTTACAGACGATTGATTTTGAACCCAGCTTTGGATATTACAAGTACAGACAAAAACAAAGCCAACGCCAAGGTGGCCCTTGTTGTTTGGGGCTTTGTTTTGGTGCCTGTTGGTTGTGCGTTGGTTTTTTACCAGCACACAAACGCTCTGTTGAGCCTTATTGCTCTATTTGCTTTGGCCTACGGCTATCTATACAAAAGGTTTGTTCAATTCAGAGCGCCTCGGGTATTGATTTCTAGTCGAAGAAGTCAAAAACGGTAAACATTTTCAAAGTTGTAAAAAAGGTTAATTTGCTAGTAGGTGCCAGTAGGGGTGACTGATAACAAGTTCAAATTCTGTAGAGATTTGTGCTTCGAATCGATATTTAGCAAAGTTACCATAGTTTATCAAAAAACACTAACTTTGGGTAACTTTTGTAAGTTTCATGATGGCTTGATAAGGCCAGCCGGCTTTAATCGCTTTTGCTTCCTAAGCCATTTTTTACCGACCATGACTAGAACGGCTAGGAACTGGATAAAATGTTCAAGTTAGAACAAAAAATTATTTTGTTACACCCCTTGACAGCGCTTGCTGAACTAGATGTGGAACTGCGGTAGCGTGCCTAAAACACATTGAGGCCAGCACCGTAAAGAGGATAAATATGACAAGTCGCCAAGCTAAACAACAAGAAGACACATATTTTCGGATTATGCGCATCCTGCACGATAACCCGGACCTCACTCAGCGTGAATTGGCAGAGAAACTGGGTATTAGCGTCGGCGGGCTGAATTACTGCCTGAAAGCGCTGATGGGAAAGGGCATGGTCAAGATGAAAAACTTTGTCAATTCCAAAAATAAGTTTGGCTACGTTTATATACTCACCCCGGCTGGCATGGCTGAAAAGGCTGTAATTGCCCACCACTTCTTGCGGCGCAAGATGGATGAACATGAAGCTCTGAAAGCTGAGATTGAGGCGCTTAGGGCGGAAGTTGACGATGATGAAGTCGATGGTCTCAGGAGGGTTTTTCGATGAAGGTCGCGGGCCTGCGCGTGCTGTGTTGGTCTGCCTGGCGAGACTTGCTAATTGTCTGAGATCTGGCTGTTAAAGTATTCGCGCGCGACCGGTTTAGATTCGACTATTAATCTTACTATTCGAAAGCGTATTGTTGCCGGCCTCCCCTGCATTGTTTTGCAATCTTAAGAGCGAACTGAAGCAAATGCAAAACAACCGACCTGTCTGCCAACTTCTAGCCCGACTCTGGCAACACATCAGCCTGTATCGTCGAGGGCAATTTTCGATGTTGCTGGTCTTAATGCTGCTTTCATCGTTTGCGGAGATTTTGAGTATTGGTGCCGTGTTGCCGTTTCTAGCCATCTTAACTGCCCCAGAACGAGTTTTTTCGTATGCGGCTGCTAGGCCAATTATCGAACTGCTTAACATCACAAGGCCTGAGCAGCTACTTTTACCGTTCACGATTGCCTTTGGCTTAGCGGCGCTTGTAACAGGTGCCGTGCGGCTGGTTATGTTTTGGGCAAGCACCCGACTCGCATTTGCCACTGGCGCTGACCTCAGCATCAGCATCTATCGCCGCACCTTATATCAGCCCTATGCCGTTCATTGCGCACGAAATAGCAGCGAGGTCATAAACGGCATTTCTACCAAAGCGAACAGCGTTATCTACGGGGTCATCTTTCCGCTGTTGATGCTTATAGGTTCGAGCGTGATGCTTGTCGCCATCTTGTTTGCATTGTTGTCGGTAGAGCCGGTCATCGCGCTGACCGCATTTGGTGGGTTTGGTCTGATTTACGTCGGTATCGTCGGCTTGACTCGCAGGCAGTTGTTGGCCGATAGCCAATGCATCGCCAGAGAATCTACCCAAGTCATAAAATCGCTCCAAGAAGGCTTGGGTGGCATACGCGACGTGCTCATTGATGGCAGTCAAGCCACCTATTGCCAGATATACCGCAACGCCGACCTGCCGCAACGACGCGCGCAGGGCAATCACATGTTCATCGGGCAAAGCCCCCGTTATGCCGTAGAGGCGTTAGGGATGGTGCTCATCGCCGCCTTGGCCTATGTGTTATCACAACAGCCCGAAGGCATTTCTAAAGCTATTCCAATTTTAGGGGCCTTAGCCGTAGGGGCGCAGCGCTTATTGCCCGTGTTGCAGCAAGCCTATGCGTCTTGGACAAGCATTCGAGGCAACCAATCGATATTGAGAGATGTCCTCGAGCTACTTGATCAGCCGTTACCGGATTACGCTGTTCAACCCAACGCAATCCCATTGCCTTTCAAGCAAAACATCACTCTCAAACGACTTGGCTTTCGCTATAACCCCCAAACGCCTAAAGTCCTTAATCAAATCGATCTTGTTATACCGAAGGGCAGTCGCGTTGGCTTTATTGGCACGACCGGCAGCGGCAAAAGCACATTGCTTGATATCGTAATGGGTCTTTTAGAGCCGACTGAAGGCGCCTTAGAGATTGATGGACTAGTCGTTAACGCAGCGAATCAGCGAAACTGGCAAGCGCACATCGCTCATGTACCCCAAGGAATATTCTTAACCGATGGCACCATTGAAGAAAACATTGCCTTTGGTATACCGAGCGAAAACATTGACAAACTGCGCGTGAAGCAAGTCGCGCAACAGGCGCAAATTGCTGACCTCATCGAAAGCTGGCCCAAGCAATACCAAACTTTTGTGGGGGAGCGAGGCATTCGTTTGTCAGGCGGACAGCGTCAGCGCATTGGAATAGCGCGCGCACTCTACAAGCAAGCTGATGTGATATTTTTTGACGAAGCCACCAGTGCACTCGATAACGAAACCGAACAAGCCGTCATGGAGGGAATCGAGAACCTGAGCCAAGACCTGACCGTGCTGATCATTGCCCATCGCCTGACCACCCTTAAAAACTGCACTCAGATCGTGGAGTTAAGCGATGGGGGGATCAAACGTATTGGTAGTTATCAAGAGATCGTGAACCAATCAGTATCTTCCCTGCTACAGAGTCAAGAATCCAGCCCTCAACACACCGAAGCAATCAAATGACAATGATTCCCTATGGCCGCCAAGACATCACTCAAGCTGATATTGATGCCGTTATCGACGTGTTGCAGTCCGATTTTCTGACGCAAGGCCCAGTAGTTCCCGCATTCGAAAAAGCGATAGCAGATTACTGCGGAGCCCAGCATGCCTTAGCGGTCAACAGCGCTACCAGTGCGCTGCATATTGCTTGCCTAGCCCTCGGTGTTGGAAAAGGAGACAGCGTTTGGACAACACCAATCACCTTTGTTGCTAGCGCTAATTGCGCGCTTTACTGCGGCGCAACAGTCGATTTCGTCGATATTGATTCACGGACATACAACATCAGCGTTGAACGACTGGCAGAAAAATTAGACTTGGCCGAGAAGGCTGGAAAGTTGCCGAAAGTCGTTATCCCCGTTCATTTATGCGGCCAACCCTGCGATATGGCCGGTATCTATGCACTCGGCCAACAGTATGGTTTTAAAATCATTGAAGACGCCTCGCATGCGATCGGTGGCCGATACAAAGGCGAACCCATCGGCAATGGTCGATACAGTGATATCACCGTGTTTAGTTTTCACCCCGTCAAAATCATTACCTCTGGTGAGGGTGGTATGGCAGTAACGAATGATCCCAAATTAGCAAAACACATGCGCCTATTGCGCAGTCACGGGATTAGCAGCGCAAAAGAGGATATGGAGGTTCGCCCCGCCAATGAAATCTGGAATTACCAGCAGATTGACTTGGGGTTCAATTATCGGATGACAGATGTACACGCCGCCTTGGGACTCAGCCAACTTGAGCGACTTGATGCATTTGTCTCGCAGCGCCACAATATCGCCAAGCGCTACGATGCGTTGCTGGCTGATTTGCCCGCGCTTACTCCCTGGCAACATTCGGACAGTTATTCTGGCTACCACCTCTATGTTATTCGATTGAAATTAACAGATATCAGCAAAACGCAACGTCAAATCTATGACGCGTTTTATGCAAAAGATGTTGGCGTTAATGTTCATTACATTCCCGTCTACCGCCAACCACACTACGAACAAATGGGCTTCAGGACTGGATACTGCCCCGAGGCTGAACAGTATTATTCAGAGGCCATCAGTATCCCGATGTATCCAGGGCTGACGCAAGAGCAGCAAGACTTTGTGGTGCAAACATTGCGCGTGACATTAGCAGAATGACTGGATTCGCGAAACTTGGGTTGGGTACTGTCCAGTGGGGGCTTCCCTATGGAATTACCAATCCAAATGGCGTCGCCTCAGTCGAAACAGTAACAGGGTTACTGGATGCTGCGCGTAGTGTAGGAATTCAAGTGCTGGATACCGCTTCGTTGTATGGAAAGGCGGAAGCGGTGTTGGGAGAAAACTCACTTGATGGTTTTAAGGTCGTAACCAAGACCCCAAGTTTCGCGGGCGAGCGTATTAAAGATGCCGATGTGGATGTTCTTAATGCAACATTTCACCGCTCGCTCGCTCATCTTAAAGTAACGAATGTACATGGACTTTTAATTCACCATGCAGATAATTTATTGCTCCCTGGAGGAGAAAAGCTTATTTCTGCGATGGTTAAACTAAAGGAAGATGGATTAGTAAAGAAGATCGGGGTGTCGGTATACGACAGCAAGCAGGTGGATTCTGTCTTGAAGCTGTTCACCCCTGACTTGGTTCAATTACCCTTAAATGTATTTGATCAACGGATGCTTGAAAGCGGACATTTGGAATTGCTAAAACATCGTGGCGTTGAAATACATGTCAGATCCGTCTTTCTTCAAGGTTTGCTAGTCATGTCAATGTGCGATATACCTGAATATTTTCAACCTATACAGCCGCTCCTAACTCGTTGGCGTGACGCCGCAAGGGAACAAGGATTAACCGCTCACCAAGCCGCAATCACTTTTGTGAAAAATATTCCCTATGTAGATACCGTACTAGTGGGTCTAAATAGTGTGGATCAGTTTCATTCATGCATAGATAGTTTTTCAATTGACAAGCAATTTGATGCGTCAGGGCTCGCGTGCAATGTCCCTGCTTTTGTTAACCCATCGTTCTGGAAGCTTCAATGACTCCGTTGAAGCTTGGCGTAATCGGCCTGTCTCCCGGTAACGGCCATCCTTATTCATGGGCAGCTATTTTTAATGGCTATGACCCTGTCGCGATGGAGGATTGCGGCTTTCCGGTCATCCCTCGTTACCTGGAAAAGCAGCGTTTTCCGACCGATGCAATTGCTGAAGCGAAAGTTACACACGTTTGGGCCCAAGAAAGGTCAATTGCCAAGCATATTGCGAAAGCTGCCTTAATTAACAATGTTGTTGAAAAGTACACCGATATGATCGGGCAAGTGGATGGTGTGTTGCTTGCACGGGATGATGCTGAGACGCATTTTGACTTTGCACAACCCTTCCTTGATGCAGGAATGCCGATCTATATTGACAAACCGCTCGCACTTTCCGTTCGGGGCGCAAAAAACCTAATAGATCGACAGCAATTTCCAGGGCAGATTTTTTCGTGTTCCGCATTGAGATATGCAAAGGAATTTAGATTATCTGAAGGCGAATTGGCGCTGTTAGGACCAATCCGTCATATCCACGCCACTGTTCCAAAAGACTGGGACAAATATGCGATCCATGTTATCGAGCCACTTCTGTTATTAGCCCCGAATAGAGGCCCAGTAAGTGATGCCAAAGTAATTCATAGCCCAAACGCAACAATGCTGGCTGTTGAATACAGTTCGGGGTTTCAAGCTCTCGTAAGCACCATGGGATCATCCCACGCACCGTTGACGTTGCGACTCATGGGCGAACTAGGTTGGAAGGATTTGTTTTTTCAAGATACCTATTTTGCTTTTAAGAGTGCATTGTTTGATTTCGTTCAGGGAATTGTTAATAAGGACGCGAGAATAGAAGCAGATTTCATGTTGGAAGTCGTTGGCTTGATCGAAACAGGAAGAAAATCATGACTGCTCGTGCCATATTGATTACTGGCGGAAGTGGTAAGTTCGGTAAAGCGATGCTCAATCATTTCCTATCCACAGGGGATGACGTCCTGACAACCTGCCGGACTGCTGAATCACTAGATAGGTTATCAATAGAATATAAATGTTTTGGCGATAAATTAAAAATTTTTCAATTGGACCTTACAGAAGATGGCTCCATCGCATCCCTAATAAAATGCCTGGATTCTGTAAATATTCAACCCAATTGTTTGGTAAATAATGCACGAAGTCTGAAGTTCTTAAGCATCGGCCAAGATGGTTTGATCTCGCGCAGTAATTTTACGAATGAATATCTGCTTGATGTGGTCGTACCCTATGAGCTGACGATGGCATTGGTACATCAGAAAAATAGCCAATTACAAAAAGTCGTAAATATTGGCTCGCAGTATGGAACAGTAGCAGCAAATCCCAATTTATATACCGACCCAGTCAAACAATCGCCTCTGCACTATGGAGTCGCTAAGGCCGCGTTGGTGCACCTCACTAAAGAGCTGGCTGTTCGCCTAGCGAGCAAAGAAATACAAGTTAACTGTATAGCGTTTGGGGGGGTTGAAGGTCGCGTGGATGACGCCTTCAAACAACGTTATGCCAAGTTGTGCCCAATGGGGCGAATGCTGCGAGACGATGAGGTTGTCGGTCCTGTCGATATGTTGTTATCAGACAAGTGCTCAGGTATTACCGGGCATATTCTTGCAGTCGATGGCGGCTGGAGCATCTGGTAATGAGGCATATCGCAGTTATTCTGGCTCGTGGCGGTTCGAAGAGACTGCCCCGAAAAAACATTCTGGATTTTCATGGCAAGCCCATGTTGGCTTGGAGTGTTGAGGCTGCCTTGCAATCTGGTCAGTTCGATCAGGTGCTCGTGTCGACAGATGATCCGGAAATTGCGGATATAGCCCGTTCATTTGGTGGTGCGGTGCCTTTTCTGCGCAATGCGGCACAGGATGATGTGGCCTCGTCCAGCGAGGCAACTCTTGCTGCTTTAAGTCAGGCAGAGGAGCACTGGGGTACCCAGTTTGATGTCGTAACACAACTTATGGCGAATTGTCCACTACGCGACGCCGAGGAAATCAGAGGTTCCGTTGAGGCTTTTGCCAGCCGTGAGACGCCCTCACAGATTAGCTGTTTCCGTTTTGGCTGGATGAACCCTTGGTGGGCGACAAAACTGGATGTGCAGGGCACGCCCGACTACCTGTTCCCGGAGGCACGGCTTGAGCGCTCTCAGGATTTGCCCCCTTTATATTGCCCGAGTGGCGCGATATGGATTGCACACGCCCAGTCACTCAAGACTGAAAAAACATTCTATCTAACCGGGCACACTTTTCATCCGTTGAACTGGGTATCTGCGATGGATATTGATGATGCAGAAGACCTTGAAATGGCAAAAGCTTGCTTTCTGATCAAAAAAAATCAATCGTTGGGGACATCTGCATTATGAAAACTGTTTTCTGCCCCGCCCCAACCCTGCGAATGGGAACCGTCAATGTCATGCGATGCATGGCGCTGGCCGGTGCGCAGCAGGCTGCAGATACGCAGTGCCATTTTGCTCGCTGCGAGGGTCGGGAGAGTTTGATTACGCTGACAACAGTAGGCGTTGGCGCGCTGGTAGATGCAAATGCTTAAACCTATGGCTCAATGTACTCTTATACTTGCCGCCCACCCCGACGACGAAGTCCTCGGCTGTGGCGGCACCATCGCCAAACTTTCTGACGAAGGCGCCATCGTGCATGTGGCGTTTCTAGCGGACGGCGTCTTTTCACGTGCTGGCGAGCATGAGGCTCAGCAACAGAAACTGGCTTCTCGGCGTGCAGCGGCACAAAAAGCCTGCGAGATCCTCGGTGTCAAATCGGTATCGTTCGGCGATTTCCCAGACAACCGCATGGATATGATCCCGCTGCTCGACATTACCCAGGCGGTGGAATTACTTCTGATCAAACATCAACCCGAGATAGTGTTTACGCATCACGCAGGTGATGTCAACATTGACCATCGCCGCCTGCATGAAGCAGTGGTGACTGCATGCAGACCGCAATACGGCCGTTCGGTCAAAACACTGTTGTGCTTCGAAGTGCCATCCAGTACCGAATGGCAATTACCCGGTAGCGCACCGGTGTTCATGCCAAATTGGTTCGTTGATATTTCAGCAACCCTAGTGCGCAAACTGGCCGCGCTGGAGGCCTATGACGAAGAAGTACGTGCTTGGCCGCATCCGCGTTCCTTCCAAGGGGTGGAGCACCTGGCCCATTGGCGTGGCGCAACGATGGGGGTCAACGCCGCGGAGGCATTCGTCCTGGGGCGAAAACTGGCATGAAGATCGCTTTTCGAGTGGATGCTTCTCTCGCAATAGGTACCGGCCACGTCATGCGCTGTCGCACTTTGGCTGCTGCGCTCCAGAAAAAAGGCGCGCACATACAGTTCATCACCCGAGCTCATGCCGGACATTTGGCCGACATGTTGGGGCGTGACAGTTTCACGGTCACGTTATTACCGCAGCCTGCATGTATCGAAAACAAAGGAAATGACTATGCGGCTTGGCTTGGCGTAAGCCAACAGGAGGATGCAGACCAGACCATCGTGGCGCTTGAAAACCAGCAATGCGACTGGCTTATCGTCGACCACTATGGGCTAGACCGGTTTTGGGAAACGAAACTCCGGCCTCATACACACAAGCTCATGGTTATCGACGACTTGGCCAATCGACCGCATGAGTGCGATATGTTGTTGGATCAGAACTACTCAGTAGCTGGCCAGGAACGCTACCTTGCATTGGTGCCTGAGCATTGCCGATTGTTGCTAGGCCCACGCTATGCTTTGCTTCGTCCTGAATATGCGCAGCACCGTGAAACCATGGCGTCCTGCGCCAGTGAAATCAAGCATCTTTTGGTTTCTATGGGTGGCGCTGACAATGCCAATATCACTGGCAAGGTGCTTGCTGCGCTAAATGCAGAACAACTGGCGCACCTTGAGGTAGATGTTGTCATCGGGCCCAACTTCATTCATGCAGCCGAAGTGAGTGAGCAGGCAAATGCGAGGCCCAACACGCATATTCACGATCCTCGTCCGCATCTCGCCGATTTGATGGCCAAGGCTGATTTGGCGTTTGGTGCAGGAGGAGCAACGACATGGGAACGGCTGTGCATGGGTTTGCCCAGTCTGGTCGCGAGCATTGCTGAGAATCAAATGCCTGTATGCGAAGCGTTGGCGTCTTCGGGGTTGATTCAATATCTGGGTAATGCACATGATCTTGATGCTGCTGCCATCAAATCAGCCTTGCTTGAGGCGCTTGCCGGGGCAGGGCAGTTACGTACACTGGCAAATGCCAATCAGGCCCTCGTCGATGGACGAGGTACGAGTCGTGTTGCAGAAGCGCTAAGTCCCACGCCAGCAGCGAATTTAACGCTGTGCCCAGCAAATGAGAGTGATGTATTGTGCTATTTAGCCTGGGTCAATGATCCCGCGGTTCGGTCGAGTGCGATTAATTCAGAGCCCATCGATATGGCTACTCATTTGAGATGGTTTGAAAACCGGTTGATGGACATAAATAGTCATCTCTATGTTCTTAAAGCTGGGGATTTGCCCGTTGGGCAAGTTCGTTTTGAGCGGAGCGGTGCAGAAATCACGATTGATTATTCGCTAGATGTGCTAGTGCGAGGGCGTGGCTGGGCAGGCCAATTGGTGAAACTGGGGATTGAAGCGCTCAATATCAGCCAGTCCACTCTGGTTAAAGCTTGTGTCAAACCGAAGAACATCGCATCGGCTGCGACATTTATTCGTTTGGGTTTTGTCGAACGGGCCGTGGATAGCGGGGATGGCAATCGTCATTTTCAATTGCCTTTGTTGGTTTCTCAAAAAGAAGAGAAGTCGCGTGGAATGAAGTTGTCAAATGGCTGATCTGTACGTTATTGCTTCATCAAGGCCATGGAATAAGAGTTTGCCAGACAAACTGCATACCGCAACGGGGCTTGAATTTAAGCTTGTATCGAGTCCCGCAGAGTTAACCGTTGAGCGTCTGACAGAACTGATCCCGCGGTATGTGTTTTTTCCGCATTGGTCGCACCGCATTCCCGCTGACGTGTTTCAGCGCTTCGAGTGTGTGATCTTTCACATGACTGACTTGCCTTTTGGTCGCGGGGGAAGCCCACTACAAAATCTAATTGCTAGGGGCGTCTATGAAACTAAAATATCTGCGCTGAAGTGCGTAGAGGAAGTTGATGCGGGCCCCGTCTACCTTAAGCGTCCCTTGAGCCTGCACGGGGCTGCTGAAGACATTTATCTAAGGGCGTCAGAAATTGTTGAGGAAATGATCGTTGAAATAATCAGAGAAAACCCGCAGCCCACGGCGCAGGTTGGAGAGCCGACTTTTTTCACGCGCCGAAGACCAGAACAGGGGAAACTGCTTGGTACAGAAACACTGGAGCAAGCTTTTGATCTGATTCGGATGCTAGATGCCGATGGCTATCCCAAGGCATTTATCAATGTAGGCAACTTGCGCTTGGAATTCACGCGTGCAAGTCGCAAAGCTGACAATCTCTTCGCAGACGTGAGAATCACGAAGCAAGATCCAAATGAGGAAGAAAAAACAAATGACCAAAATCGGTAACCGAAAAGTCGGCGCTGGTCAGATGCCGTTCATCATCGCCGAAATGTCTGGAAACCATAACCAGTCGCTCGAGCGGGCGCTTGAAATCGTCGAGGCCGCAGCCAGGGCCGGGGCACATGCGCTGAAAATCCAGACCTATACACCCGACACCATGACGCTCGATCTGGATGAGCGTGAATTCCATATTAGCGACCCCAAAAGTCTGTGGGCAGGCACCTCGCTATATAAACTGTACGGCGAAGCCTACACTCCGTGGGAATGGCACAAGCCAATCTTTGACCGTGCGCGTGAACTGGGTGTCATGCCATTCAGCACCCCATTCGATGACACTGCAGTGGATTTCCTGGAGAGCCTAGATGTCCCTTGCTACAAAATTGCCTCATTCGAAAACACCGACCTACCTTTGATCTGTCGCGTGGCAGCCACCGGCAAACCACTGATTATTTCAACTGGCATGGCCAGCATCGCTGAACTTGACGACACAGTGCGTGCCGCCCGTGATGCTGGTTGTAAAGACCTGATCCTACTCAAGTGCACCAGCACCTACCCGGCCACAGCCAACAACACCAACATCCTCACCATTCCGCACATGCGTGAATTGTTTGGCTGTGAAGTCGGGTTGTCAGACCACACCATGGGGGTGGGGGTTTCGGTTGCCAGCGTGGCGCTCGGCGCAAGTGTTGTAGAAAAACATTTCACACTGAGCCGCGCCGACGGTGGAGTCGATAGCGCATTCTCGATGGAACCCGTAGAAATGACACAGCTTGTTTTAGAGATAGAGCGTGCCTGGCAAGCGTTGGGGCAGGTCAGCTATGGGCCCACCGATGCGGAGAAAAAGTCAATCCAGTTCCGCCGTTCGCTGTATGTGGTCGAAACATTGAAGGCTGGCGATGTTCTGACGCGTGAGAATGTGCGTGCCATTCGGCCAGGTCTTGGGTTGCCAACGAAATATCTTGAGCAAGTGCTGGGCAAGACCGTAAGGCGTGATGTCAAGCGCGGCACGGCCCTCGAGTGGAGCTTGTTTGGATGAACAATGATGTCTAACACCCCGAAAGAATTGATGAATACAAATCCCGATAAGCTATTGCCTACCGATGCGACAGAACTGGGACGCTTGATGCTTGGTATGCGCGCCGCGTATGCCCGAGGTGAAAATGTCATGGAATATGCGCGACACACCGCAAGTACCCTTGGTAATTCACCCATCGCAACGCTAGTTGCATACGATTTGCAGGCCGGTACCTACATTGCCGGGGCGAGAGCCAATCCAGAAGGGCGTGCGCTCTGGTGCGAACAATTGGCAGGGATACTTAATCCCTACATTACCAAGCAAAGTACCGTACTTGAAGTCGGCTGCGGTGAAGCGACTACGTTAGCTGGCGTGCTAAAGCGTTTGGCAAACACACCCAGAAAAGCATTTGGTTTTGACATAAGCTGGTCACGTTGCTCTCACGGTGTGTCCTGGTTAGTAGAGAACTCTGTTATGGCTGACCTGTTTGTTGCAGATATTTTCGAGATTCCGTTGGCGGATTCAAGTGTCGATGTGGTGTACACATCCCATTCGCTTGAGCCAAATGGTGGGCTTGAAGAGGTCGCGATCAAGGAGTTGATGCGCGTTGCACGCTGTGCGGTTGTGCTGATTGAGCCCATGTATGAATTGGCTGGCCCTGAAGCACAAGAGAGAATGAGGGAGCACGGGTATGTTCGCGGCCTCAAGCAAACCGCTGAGGTGTTGGGAGCCACGGTTCGCGACTATAGGATGCTTGATTACTGCGGAAATCCGTTGAATCCCAGCGGGTTGGTGCTCATTGAAAAGTTGGCTGTTACGTGCGATGCACCGAGTATTCATTGGCGCTGTCCCCTGACCTATTCTCCGCTTGTCGAACATGCTATGGGTTATTACTCGCCCGGTGCGGGGGTGGTCTATCCCATTTTGGGGGGAATTCCCTTGCTGCGCTCAAGCCATGCTGTTGTGGCATCGTCCTTTGGGTCAATAAATGCTCAAGATCTTGGGGCTATAAGATGAAATACTGCAAGCTTTGTTTGCAGCCGGACACCAGACCCAATACGGTATTCACGGAAGCCGGTCTTTGTCCTGCATGCCATTATTACGAGCAGTCTAAGGAAATTGATTGGCAAGAGCGCTATGAGATTCTGATCGATTTGGTCAAGACTATTAAAAGGACTCCCGGTCAGTATTTTGATTGCATAGTAGGGGTAAGCGGCGGTAAGGACAGCACTCGCCAGGCGCTATGGGTGAGAGATAACCTTGGGCTAAAACCCCTATTGGTTTGTTTGAGCCAACCACCTCAACAGGTTAATCAATTAGGGGTAGACAATATTTCAAATTTGATTGAAATGGGGTTTGACGTTGTTCTTCTATCTCCTGCACCTGAAACATGGTGTCAATTGATGCGGGAGAGTTTCTTCAAATTTACTAACTGGGCGCGCTCTACAGAGTTGACATTGTTTGGCACTGTTCCAAGGTTGGCTATTAAATATCAAATCCCTTTTATTTTCTGGGGAGAAAACCCCGCGCTTCAAGTTGGCGATATGAGGACGATGGGGCGTAATGGTTACGATGGAAATAACTTGCGCCATTCGAATACATTGAGCTCAGGGCATGCCTGGATGCTTGATGCGGGATTCGAGCACAATAAGATATTGCCGTACACCTATCCAAGTAGCGAGGAATTCGATGCTGCAAATATCCAAATTATTTACTTGGGGTGGTTCATGGGCGATTGGGGATTGGTGCAGAACGCCGCATACTCTTGCCCCGTTGGTCTTCATATAAGGGCCGAACATCCTGGGGAAACAGGCGATTTATATGGCCTGAGCAACCTGGATGAAGACTGGCACAACATGAACCAGATGATCAAATATCTGAAGTTTGGGTTTGGCAAGGTGACAGAGTATGTTAATGAGGAGTTGAGAACGGGGATTATGGACAGGTCGACTGCGATTGCACTTGTGGAACAGTACGATGGGAAGTGCTCGGAAAAATATATCGATAGTTTTTGTGAGTTTATAAAAATTACGAGTCAAGAGTTTTGGTCGCATGTACATGGGGCGATGAATCCTGACCTTTTTGAACTTGACTCTTCTGGAGCCATACGCCGCAAATTTAAAGTTGGGGTTGGGCTGTGAGCACGCGAACAATCGGGATAGTAGATTACGGTATGGGTAACCATGCCTCGGTAGCGAACTCGCTTCGTGATATTGGGTTTAGGGTGCGAATCAGTGCGGAGGTGGGCGTACTGAATGAAACAGACGTCCTATTACTACCGGGGGTGGGCGCCTATCCGAGTGCCATGAAGGCGCTACATGAACGCGGCTTGGTCAGATACCTTAGGGAACAAGCGCGTGAGCAGCGCCCCATCATTGGCATTTGCCTAGGTATGCAACTCCTTGCCACCGCATCTTATGAGCACCACTTCACGGCTGGGCTCGATTTAGTGCCTGGGGAGGTTATGCCGTTAGAGGAATCGAAATGGCACATTGGATGGAACACTATTGAATGTGTTCAGCATGATGCATTGCTGGCCGCAAGTGATGGTCAGGCCTTTTATTTCAATCATTCTTTCAGTTATCGTGGACCATCGGAATATCAGGTCGCCCTATCTCGCCATCCGGCTCCGCTGACATCAGTGGTTCGTCGAGGCAGCGTTGTCGGGCTACAATTTCATCCCGAGAAGAGCCAGACTGCTGGTCGGGTAATGCTGAAAAATCTGATAACTGGGCTTTGCCATGCTTAAGAAGCGTTTGGTGGGAGTGGTCACCATTAAGGATGGTTGGGCTGTTCAGTCAATGGGGTACAAGCGGTATCTGCCTTTAGGCAAACCGGAGTGTCTGATTGAAAACCTTGATCGTTGGGGCGCGGATGAGATCTTGGTTCAGGTGATTGACCGGTCGGTAAATGGCCAATCGCCGGACTTCAATTTGCTGGAGTGCGTCGCGCGCCTGGGTCTGGAAACCCCATTGATTTACGGAGGTGGGATACGCTCGGTAGAAGACGGTGTGCAGGTGATACAGGCAGGCGCTGATCGCTTGGTTGTGGATGCTGTTTTACGCGATGACCTTGCTGCAGTTCGTGGCCTTTCAGAGCGGCTAGGCGCACAGGCGATTATTGCCGGTTTGCCACTTTCTTGGAGTGGGAACGTACTTGAATGGCTCGACTATCAGCGCGGTACTCACGGTGCAATCCCCTCGGAAATATTAGAACTTGCCGATGCTGGAATTGTTTCCGAAATATTGATCATTGATTGGATGCATGAGGGCTACCGACGTGGTTTTCAACCACGGCTGATCAAGGACTTCCCTTTGTTCAACGTGCCTTTGATTGTTTTCGGTGGTATCAGCGAATCAAGCCAGATGGCTGAACTGTTACAAATAGAGTGTGTTTCTGCTGTTGCGGTGGGGAATTTCCTAAGTTATCGCGAGCATGCAATTCAAAAACTTAAGGAAGATTTAGTGGCTATGCCGCTCCGATCTTCTATTTACCAGTCAAAGTATTCATCCATAGCCAATGTCTGAAATCAAATTTTGTAAGCGTTGCCTCTATACCACCGCACATCCATTGGGTTTGACTCTGGATACGGAGGATGTTTGTTCAGGGTGCAGGGTACATGAAGAGAAAGACACGCTAGATTGGCAAGAGCGCTGGTCGATGTTGGAATTCTTGGTTAAACCTTATCGTAATCTTGACGGAAAGAATTACGATTGCATCGTTCCTGTGACGGGTGCCCAAGATTCCTATTACATTGTCTATTTGGTGAAGGAGTGCTTGGGGTTAAACCCCCTCCTCGTTACCTACAACAAGTATTTCAATACGCCGCTCGGGATTCGCAATCTAGCTAACTTGCGTATCCGGTTCAATTGCGACATCCTGTACCAGAACATCAATCCGGTTTCGGTCAAAAAAATCACGCGGAGTACGCTGCGCCAATTTGGCAGTATCTATTGGCCTATTCTTGCCGGACAAACGGTATTTCCTGTACAGACAGCAGTCAAATTTAAGGTTCCACTAATAATTTGGGGCGCCCATCAAGGTCTGGAACAAGTGGGGATGTTTTCCCACGAGCACGAGGTCGAGATGACCCGGCGTTATCGAAAAGACCACGACCTAATGGGGCACGAGGCGGATGACCTGCTGTCCATTTTTGATACGCTCAAGGAAGACGACATCTGGCAATACCGCTACCCAGATGACCACGATTTGAACGCTGTGGGTGTGCGGGGGATATACTTAGGAAATTATGTTCGCTGGGATCCGAAGGCGCAACATGAGCAAATGATGAGAGAGTACGGTTATAAAACTGCAGCATTCAACCGCACGTTTGACTGCTACGACTACGTCGATTGCTTTAACTACATGAATCTTCATGATCAGTTAAAGCTTTACAAGCATGGATTCTCTAAGGTGACGGATCATGCAAGTCGTGAGATACGCCATGGGCGCCTGACTCGCGATGAAGGCCTCGCGCTTGTTCGCGCACATGAACTGGCAACTTTTGAATATCAAAACCAGTTTTGTGAGTGGTTAGGTGTTACTCCAGACTCATTACAGTTCTTGATGAACCGCTATCGAAATCCGACTTTCTGGAAACAGACAGAGCCTGGAAAATGGGAATTCAATGGATGGAGTCGAATGCAAGGCGGTAATGATCAAGAGATTGTGATACATCCGTCAGAGCAAAAAATGTTTGAAGCGAGCAGTTGTATTGAGTACGACCGCGAAGCGAAGTACATCACAATCGGGAAGGGGTTTTCACGTGATGAAGCGGCTTAGTCCTGGCTATGAAGCCGCAGCGAATGGCTTTTCTGATGAAAAGTTGGAAAGACTTAGCCAGCACACGTTGTCGGAGCGAGGTCTAACCCCTTGGGCGTCGTGGGAGTCTGAAAGTAGTAGCCTTGGCAAGACCTTCCGTGAATGGGCCCGCTACCCATCGTTTCTACCTCTGTGTTTTTCATCGGATCACGGAGTACATTGGGAATCTAGATGTTGGCCGAATGAGATTAATTCGCCATATCAGACCTATTTAACATGGAATAAAAAGAAGTCCACTGCAATGACGCAGAATCATGGAAAGACGTCCTATCACGTCCCACATCCTTGGGTTTTTCATAGAAAAAATGTTTGGGGTGACTCTCCGGCGAACCGGGTCGGGACACTGGTTTATTATGCACATTCAAATGGTCAAAGTACTCCATTATATAAAAATCTTGATCAGTATATTGAATCACTAATTAATTTACCAGCCCAGTATCAACCAGTTGTAATATGTGTGTCATTTCATGATATACAGAAAAGCATTCATAAAAAATTAAGGAAATATAAAGTCCCGATAGTTACGGCGGGATCAACAGCTGCGAGAGATTTTGTGGATCGCTTTTATTCCTTGGTATATCAATTCAAATATGCAACATCACCGCATATAGGTTCACATACTTTCTATGTCTTGGAAGCTGGTATTCCATTTTTTATATATGGCGATCATCCAGAATTTCACATGAAAGGGTCAGATGCTGTACCCGATGGATTGATTAACTTGAGTGATTATGGTGATGAGGAGGACATAGCTCGACTTCAGAGGTTGCGTGAAATTCTATCGACAAAAGAAGAGGCTGTTACTGATGAGCAGCGAGCGCTTGTGAGTGAGTATTTAGGGTTGGATTCTGAGATTTCACGTTTAAATGCATCTTTAATATTATGGCTTTCATTTTTTTCTAATTTTGGAAAGGTAGCAAGCTTATATATAATGACCATTGCACGCCTTAGTAAAAGACTGGTGATTAAGGTTAAAGGGTGAGTAATATTTATGTCTAAAGCCAAGACCTTAAAGTACTTGTTGCCATTAACTAAAAAGTCAAAGGTCCCCGAACTTTTATTTTTTACCGTGGAGTCTTTCTTTGCCAACCCAAACGAAATAATAGATAGCATCGGAGCGCGATTCCAGTGCCGCACCTTAGTAGTTCGATCATCTGCAGCTGATGAAGATGGTGCTAACACTGCTTGTGCCGGTGAATATGAATCTGTGCTTAACGTCTCTTCGGAAGATGGTGAGGCTATACGCGCAGCAATTTTAAAGGTGATTTCTAGCTATGCGCTTAAGGGGCTTCGCACCGGATCAGATGAAGTTCTCGTTCAGGAGATGGTGCTCAACACCATCATGAGTGGTGTTGTATTCACCCATGATTTGAATACTGGTGCGCCCTATTACGTCATCAATTACGACGACGAATCGGGACTCACCAACACGGTGACGTCCGGTGGTGGTGAGTACGCTAATCGAACACTCTATATACATCGTGGTGCTATCCAATCACTTCGTTCAGAACGTTTTCGGCGGCTCTTAGATGCGATCCAAGAACTAGAGCAGATCATGGGCAGTCAGTTTCTGGATGTGGAGTTCGCGCTTCGGGAAAATTTAACACCTTATCTATTGCAGGTACGTGCGATAACTACACAACCCAACTGGAATCGCGCAGTAGCTAAACGCATTGATGCCGGATTGCACGGCATCCAGCGGTTTGTAAAGTCGCGGTTCAAACCGACACCAGGCGTCTACGGCAATACAACTGTGCTGGGGCAAATGCCCGACTGGAACCCGGCAGAGATGATTGGGCGGGCACCGCGTGCTCTGGCTTTTTCACTCTACAAAACCCTGATTACCGATCATGCCTGGCGTATTGCAAGGGGGCAGATGGGTTATTCCGTTCCAGTCGGGCACCCGCTGATGATTTCGCTTGCAGGCCAACCGTTCATTGATACCCGCTTAAGCTTTCACTCTTATTTACCAGAAACCTTGCCGCGAGAAATAGCAGAGAAGCTTGTTGATGAATGGGTAAGCCGCTTGAAATCCCATCCCCAGTTGCATGATAAAGTGGAGTTTGAAGTAGCGATCACAACCTTTAGTTTTGATATTGATGAGAAAATTGCTACGCTGATTGGGCTGGCACTAACGCCGGAAGAGTGTCGAGTATTCAAAGAGTGTTTGCGCCAGCAAACCTACTCCCTACTAGCAGGTAATGGTCAGGGAGGTATTCCACAAGCATTGGCTAACGTAGAAGAGTTAGCCAACAGACAACGTAAAGCACCCACGCCAACTAAAGCAAGCCATCTCGGTGGACTCTTTGGCATGATTGACGACTGTATTCGCTTGGGGACGATCCCCTTCTCTATTCTTGCTCGGCATGGTTTTATTGCCCGAACGATCCTGCTATCTCTGCATCGGCGGGGTATATTGACGAAAGAAGAGACTCAACTTATCCAATCAGGTTTTAGGACTGTCGCGAGTGATCTGGTCGACGATATGCGCACTATGCAAGTAGGTGAATTATCGCGGTCAGAGTTTATGACTAAGTACGGACATTTACGCCCTGGCACCTACGATATTCTCTCTCGGCGCTATGATCAAATGCCGACCTTCGGCACTGACGACACTCAGGTTCGCCCCCAGCACGCATTGAATGAGTTTGAACTGAGTGCCAAACAACGGTGGGAGATAGATGCGCTTCTGCGAGCCGAGGGTTTCGCCGACATCGATGCGAATAAACTGCTGGAATACGTTAAGGCTGCCACGGTGGGTCGTGAATACGGCAAATTTGTTTTTACTCGCTCGGTAAGCGAGATACTTGAGCTCATTGCGGCCTTTGGTGAAGAAAACGGTTTAAGCCGTGAAGAAATGTCACATGTTGCTTTGCATCATTTGCTGGACCTTGAGGCTTCAAGTGCGGAAGGAAGTGTCGAAGAACGGCTGCGCTCGATTGCTGAAGATGCCGCAGAACGGCACGCATTGAGCGTTGCGATACGCCTGCCGCAGGTATTGTTCGATGAGGCTGGCGTGCATGTTGTCCCTTTTCAAGTGAGCCACCCCAATTTCATTACGCACAAGAAAATCACTGCATCCTGCGTTTATGTGTGCACGGACATAAGTACATTGAATCTAACGGGAAAAATTGTGTTGATTGAAAACGCCGATCCAGGCTTTGACTGGATTTTCGCTCAACAGATTGGCGGACTAATTACTAAATATGGTGGAGCAAACTCACATATGGCCATCCGATGTGCAGAATTTGGTATCCCAGCTGCAATAGGATGTGGGGAACAGCGATTTGAAATGTTCACACGCTCCCATCAGCTACTCCTCGATTGCTCTGCTGGTTTAATTAATCCCTCGCATTAAAAGGATGTTCTAATGGTTATTTGGATAATAGGTTTGTCTGGCACTGGAAAGACAACCTTAGCAACCCAGGTTGTTCAACGTATACGGGCTGAGAATGGTAAGGTAGTTCTATTGGATGGGGATTTGATTCGCACACTTTTTGGTAATGATGTTGACCACACAATTGATGGCCGTCGCCGTAATGCTGAACGCATATCAGTTTTGACGAAATACCTGTCGGATCAAGGTATTGATGTCGTCGCAGCAGTGCTATCAATATTTCCCGAATGGCGCCAATGGAACCGTAAAAATATAGAAAATTACAGCGAAGTCTACATGAAGGCTTCGATGGAAACGCTGTTAAGGCGAGATATCAAGAATTTGTATGCTAAGGCTATGCGTGGCGAGATGCCAAATGTAGTTGGTGTTGATATACCCTTTCCTGAGCCTGAAAATCCGGAGCTAGTATTAGATAATAATGTAGATCGGGAAGATCTTAACGATTTCATAAGGCAAGTCATGAGCCTGAAGGCGCTAAAAGAGGGCAACGCTTCAAAATGAGTCTTTTGTGGCTGGCTTTCTGTTTTGTTGGACTCGAAGTAACGCTAATTGCGATCGTTAGTTTATGTCGTAAAAGTTTCCCGTGGCTTATTACTTTACAAGATGAGGTACCATCGTTTGACACGCAGGCACTTAACAAGTTTATCAATAACAGCTTTGATCCAAACCTCGGATGGACGCGTAAAGCTAATTCAATCGGTGTCGAAAATGGACAGAAAGGTCCGATAACGTTTCGCATTGATGGCAATGGCTCCAGATCGATAACGACTGTACCAACCCCTGCAGTAATAGCAGCATTCGGTGATTCATATGCCTTTTGCCGACAGGTTGAAGATGAGGAAACATGGGAGGCACAGTTAGCGGCATCACAAGGAATCGGAGTCTTGAATTATGGAGTTGGAAATTATGGGGTCGATCAAGCGTTACTGAGATATGAAAGCACAGAACTTCCCGACTCTGTTAGGGTTGTGGTTATGAATTTTGTGCCAGAAACCATTTGCAGAATTCAATCGTACTGGAAACATTATTTGGAATTTGGAAATACTTTTGCTTTTAAACCCCGATTTTGTATCGATGTCAATGGAAAATTGACTTTAACAAAAAACGCTATAAATGGTTTTGATGACTTCTTAAATATAGAAACCAAGTTAAATCATATAAGAAATTTCGATGGTTTTTACTATAAAAAATTTAGGCGCTATCAGTTTCGTTTTCCTTACGTGCTCAGCCTAGCTCGTAGCCCGATAGATCAACTCAAGCTAATTGTTTCTATATCAGTTCGTAGCCTAATGTCGAGCATCGGAAAATCGAGTAATAAGATCGAAAATATGCCGTTCACGATAGTTATGAAAAGAAACCTTAAAGATGCTTATCGAGAATATAAAAATATTCAGGCGCGTGAACTACTAACCGCGATACTCTTACGATTCAAGGAGAAAGCTTTGCAGCGCGGTCACTACCCTTTGGTCGTTGTCACGCCACAATTACTTGACTTAAAATTGATTAAAGGTGATGTGGTTCCATATGGTGAATATTATTCAGCTGTAAGCAAACACATCGCTGTAATGGATTTAACGAAAGATTTTTACAGCGTTGACTATGAAAATCTATATGTAAATGATCAATATGGCGGGCATCTCTCTCCCTCAGGAAATCAATTCGTTGCTAATAAAATATCCTCGTGGTTCTCTGCCAATCACATCTAAATATTCAAATGAAAGGTATTGCGAATGCGAATTACTTATAGAAATGCCAACAACAAAGACTACTGGACTAAGCGTTGGGGCGATATACCCGCTGACGCACCTATGGAAAATTTGAATGTCTATCCATTGAAATATGCGGAAATGACTATCAAAGATAAAAGTGGCAAAATTCTCGAAGCGGGTTGTGGCGCTGGACGTGTGCTGCGCTACTATCATAACCGAGGGTATAACATACTCGGTTTTGACTTTATTAAGGTAGCGATTGATAAGCTTAAGGAAATGGACCCAACGTTACAAGCAGAGGTTGGTGATATTACCGACTTAAGATTTCCAGACAAATCTTTTAAGTATTTGTTGGCATTTGGTTTATATCATAACCTCGAGCATGTTTTAGACAAAGCAATCCAAGAAACTGCACGTGTGCTTGAAACAGGAGGATCTGTTTGCGCGTCCTTTCGAGCCGACAATATTCAAACCAAGCTCACAGATTGGCTGGCAGATAGAAAAGCGATGACTAGCTCAAATGAAAAGTCTGAACGCTCATTCCATAAAATGAACTTGACTCGTACCGAGTTTGAATCATTATTTACTCGCGCAGGCTTCGTGATCGACTTTGTTGGTCCGGTAGAGAATATGCCATTTCTCTATAAGTTCGCATTTTTTAGATCTGCTGAGCATAAGAATTTCAATGAAAACAAGGCGAGAGCTGAAGGTTATCGACTGTCCTGGTTCGGGCAAAGCTTGCAAAACTTTCTAATGAGGATTCTTCCAGCTCAATTCTGCAATATTTACGTACTTATCGCGCGGAAGCTGTGATCATTTCCCTGCCAATAGTTATTGTGAGCCAGCGTGTCGATAGCGTGGTTGGCCGCGACGAGATACGTGACTCTGTTGACCAAAAGCTTTTGCAATGGATCGTAGCAGCTGGTTTTTTGCCGGTCACAGTTCCAAACATCCTTTCGCTGGCCAAGGATTCTGTAGAACCTACGCTTGAAAACTGGCTGCTTGCTACCCGGCCTTCTGGCCTATTGTTGTCAGGCGGAAATGACATTGGGGAGTATCCACCGCGAGACGCAACAGAACGCTTCTTGCTTGCTTGGGCAGCAGAAAGACGAGTTCCAGTGATCGGCATCTGCCGTGGTATGCAGCTGATGGCGTCCTGGGCTGGCGTAGAATTGGTGGAAGTGGCGGGGCATGTGCGAACCCGCCATGAACTGCAGGTTTCAGACTTTGTTGATGAATGGCCTGTCGAGGTAAACAGCTTCCACAACTGGGCATTAAGTGCTTGCCCAGCTAACTTTGAAATCGCGGCCAAAGCCGAAGACGGATATATCGAGGCAATCAAACATAAGGCCTTACCTTGGGAGGCTTGGATGTGGCACCCCGAGCGTGAGTGCCCGTTTCAGCATAAGGATATAGAGAGACTTAGAAAGTTATTCAATGGAAAATAAAAAGGGATTGAAGGCAATTATTCTTGCTGCAGGTGAGGGAACCCGTCTGCGCCCGTACACTCTGGATCGACCGAAGTGCATGGTTGAAGTCGATGGCGTAAGTCTTCTTGATCGGCAATTGGCTGTTTTAGCAACAGAAGAGATTAACCCTGTTATTTTGATAGGGGGGTATCATATCGAAATGCTGAAGCGCACTGGTATTGAAATTCGTGAAAATCCGCGATACGCAGAAACAAACATGGTGTGGACATTATTTTGCGCTGAAGACGATCTTGAGGGCGATGTTCTGCTTTGTTACGGAGATATTGTGTATTCCCGTGATATTTTACAAGCGGTGCTCAATTCAACAGCTGAAATTAGCGTCGCCATTGATCTTGATTGGGAATCCTATTGGCGAGCGAGAAATGAAAACCCTCTAGATGATGCAGAAACTTTGAAATTATCGTCAGATGGTCGAATTCTTGAAATTGGTCAACGACCAACGTCAATGAAGGAAATCGAAGGTCAGTACATGGGACTAATCAAGTTTACAGCGATAGGCATCAAACAACTACAAGGCGCATTTCATGAGGCCAAATTGAAAGGGAATGTTCGCGGAAAGCCTCTAGAAAAGGCCTATATGACAGATTTGCTACAAAACATGATTGACTCTGAAATACGGCTTGATGCTGTAACTGTAAATGGAGGGTGGGTAGAAGTTGATACTGTTAGCGATCTTGAATCGGAAGTTACTAGAAACAGACTGAAATCAATAGCTAACAGCACCGATTAATTAATAATGAGAAAATGGCTCAAAATTAATTTCGTTGATATTAAAAACATAACAATCACTAGTGAATTTCAGTAAAAATATTATTATTGGACCTATGCTAGAACCTCTGACTGGCTAATCGCTCACATGCGAGATATTGCACGATGATCTAAATAAGGCATGAGCTGACTTTAGCGAACCTCAATGGAAAAGGTCTAAATTCAAGAGGCGTAACATCTCAACAAGCTTCGAGATGTTTAGAAAAATCTGTAGCTTCTTTAGTAGTCGAAGATGAGTAGATTTTGCTTGCTTTGCAGTATCGTAATCTTTTGTAAGTTGAGATATAAAATAGAGGTAGAAATTGTATTTTCTCAGAATAAATGAATTGCGAAAGCGATGCCAATCGGAAGATTATGGTTACGAACATTACCCCTTCTTGTTTAGATCAATTAGAATAATATCGATTTATTTTACATGGGTACTTGTATTGACCAGAATAACGCCAAATGCAATCACAGTCTATGGTATTATTTTTGGTGTGCTCAGCGCAGTAGCATTCGTGTTCGACTATCCAATCGTCGCCGTTCTACTTGCATTTCTCGCTGTAATTGCTGATTTTTCAGATGGCGAGGTTAGCCGGTTTAAAGGATTAAAATCAAAAGAAGGTAGTTACTTAGATAAGGTTCATCACCTAAGTGTTCATCCGTTTTTCATTGCAGGTCTTGTAATCTGGACTATAGACAAAGTCTATAGTCCGAAATATCTTTTACCGGTTGGAATGCTTTGTGTTCTGAATTCTATTTTGCTTCCTGTTGTCGTTATGTATGCATCCGATATCGCTGTGCTTAAGCACTTACAAAGAAAAATCGAGAATTCTGGCTTTGCGGATATGGAGAATATAGTTCTGGGAGTCAAATCAAGAGATGAAGTGACTTATTTTAAGTCATTCGCTATAAAAGTGATAGGTCATATTCAGAGGTTGCTCGATTTTCCATATGTTATTGTATATTTTTCCGGTATCGTTTTACTAGTTATTTTATTCGAAGATTACGTAAATGGCGTATGTTTGTTGTATGGATTGTTGACCTACTCATTCATTTCCTCGGTTTTAATCGTATTGTTTATTTGGCACGTCTTGAGAAGCAGGAATGTCGAGCGAAGGGTGCGTGAAATTACATTACCGCCCAGGCGCTAATACACCTCCTGCGCAATTAATAGACTTAATTTTATTACGACTTTAATCATGAATCATTTAACAAAACCTCTAGTGTATATTGTGTTGCTGCATTGGCGCGACTACGATGACACAAAGCTTTGCATCAATTCTTTGCTAAATATTACGTATAGCAACTATCGAATAATAGTTGTTGATAACAACTCAAACGACGGCTCGGTTGAGAAACTTCAAACTGAGTATCCTGATGTGATTTACATTCATAATCAGGGGAATTATGGTTTCAGTCGTGGTTGTAATTCAGGACTGAAGGAGGCTTATCGGTTAGGAGCAGACTATGTATTGTTATTAAATAATGACATGGTTGTTGAGCCGTCATTTCTTGAACCAGCTGTGAGCGAGGCTACTCGAGATAGCAAAATTGGAGCGATAACAGGTAAGATCATGTATAAAGCTACGCCGGACATATTTTGGCAGGCTGGCGGGTATATTGACCCCATAAGAGTTCAAGGTGTACCTCGTGGAAAGGGTAAAAAGGACATTGGCCAATACGAAACTGTCTGCGACACCGGGTGGGCTTCAGGAGCTATGTCATTGATATCGAGGCGTACATTTGAACAAGTCGGCTACCTTCCGGAAGAGCATTTTTTCGGTCAAGAAGAATGGGACTACTCGACAGCGATTTTAAAAAAAGGGTTAAAAATTCGTTATGTTCCTAAGTTTAAGGCGCATCACGAAGTAGGGGGTAGTTACAATCCAGGTCACCCTATACTGAACATCTACGGTGGCTATTTAAGTAAAATGATTTATGCGGAAAAGTATATGCATCCATTGATTTTTAAAATATGGAGGCAAATCTTCTATGTTTATCTTAAATTGCGATGGCCGATATTGGCTAAAGAAGGTTGTGTATGCGCTGAGGATTACCGAGTTAAATTAGCAGCTGGTTTTCTAGCATTTCATGATCACACCCATATTAAGTATGTTGGACTACCTCAACTTGAAGATGCTGCCAAACGGCTTGGTCCGTCCCCAACTTGGGGGAATGATTGGGTTTCAGGCGCGTAGGTAAGCATCGATGCTGCTAAGCAAATTAGCTACTATTTGCTTTTATTGACTCTATAAAAATGAGCATGCCTGAATTTCTATATTAAGACATAAATGACTTATCTTGCAGTTTACGTCTTTGGTGCTATTGCATCTTTAGGTAGATATAAATTATTTAATTTTTTATCATATGTATTTTTGCTGTGGTTGCTTGCCTCCTTTAGGTACGGCGTAGGGCCTGATTATTTTGCATACCAAGATCTCTATTTATTGCTAAGTGAATCGATTAGTGATGAAATTGAAGCTGTGAGTGGACAAGAACCAATTTTCCGCCTAATTGGTTCATTAATGCGAAGTTATTCATTCTCGTATGAGTTGTATTCATCAATCATAGCTTTAATATCTTTATTTTACATTGCTATCTCTGTAAAAAAATACAGTCGAAATCCCTTGCTATCATTATTGATATACTATTCATTTTTTTATCTAATTTGGACTTATAGTGGAATTAGGCAAGGTTTAACATTATCGATTGGAACTTACTATTTTCTTGCGTGCCTAGAGTCAAAAAAAATTAGAAAATTCTATGGAATAGTTTTTCTTTTAACATTAATTCATGCGTCTTCGATTATTTTATTGTTGTTGTATCATTGCGCGAATATAAATTTGAAGAAGACTACCCTTGCAGGGCTTGCAATGGTAAGTGTCATTTTATCATTAATCCCTATACAAGACTACTTGGGATTGTTTGACTTTATTCCGAATATTGATCGGATATTAATTTACAGCGATAATTTTAATATTGAAAGCGTTAAGATTCTTGATTTTAAGAGTATTTCAAGGTTGGTTTTTCTAGCGTTTGGATTTTATGCATATTCAATTTTTCGAAATTATGAACTACAAAGGAGGGTGGTTGTTGCCTATATCGCCAGTTTTTTTGTATATTTCTCATTAAAATTCTCAGAGGTGTTAGCAGCGAATCTATCAATGTATGGATTCATTTTGACAATTATAATAATTCCGAATGCCCATAGTGAAATTCAAGCAAAATTTCGGACCAACTACTCTGTCGTTGTGTATGCGGTAACAATTTTGTTTTTATTAAAAAATTTGTCCGGAATGGAGGATATGGCGGGACTAATTCATGACGAATTTATTACCCCGTATACTCATATTTTTGCTCCTCAAGAATATAAAATCCTTGGGCCGAGGTAATAGAATGAAAACAGGTTCAATGTAATGAGTTACATACATCCACGCTACATTTTTTTTACAAACATACCAACGCCCTACAGGACATCATTTTATAATGCGCTTGCAGAGGAGCAAGACTTCGATTTTATTGTCTATTACATGAGAAAAATCGAGGGTGATAGAAGTTGGAGTATCAATTTAGATAATCTAAGGCACCGATATATAATAGATTCAGGATTCTATCGAATGTTTGGTCGTTATCACCTCCACATCAATCTAGTGCTTGTTTTTAAAATGATATTTGCTCCAAGAAACACTGAAATTATCATTGGTGGAGCTTGGAATGATATAAATGTTTTGATTCTTGTAGTTCTTAAACGAATTGGTATTATTCGCCATCGGCTACATTTTTGGTCGGAAGCAAATTATTTGACCCTTGGGGCAAGTAATGATAATTTTTTGAAGAAATTCGTTCGTAAATTTGTATATCACAGCACTAAGGGGGCGCAATTCAGTTCTGGTCGTATGACTGAAATTACAATGAATAAGTGGAATATACAAGTAAATAAATTTATACCTCTACCCAATACGATCGAAGATGATGCATTTATTTTAAGAGAAGACTTTAAGTTATTGCGAGACGGGAATAAGTTGCCGATATTTTTAATCCCAGCTCGCGTTCACGAGATCGTTAAGGGAATTAAAAACTTCTTTATCGGTATTGGGGATAAAAATTTGAGAAAGTGTCAGTTCATCGTCGCTGGCGATGGGCCTGATTTACAAGAACTAAGGAATTTTGTTAATGAAAATAAATTGTCAGATAATATACTGTTAACTGGTCATTGTACAACGACCCATCTTTCTGAACTATATGCCAAAGCAAATGTATTTGTTTTGGGTTCGTACACGGATGCAAGTCCTCTAACAGTTGTAGAGGCATTAAGAATGAAATTACCGTTGTTAATTTCGGAGCGTTGTGGCAATCATTTTGAAGCGGTTGAGGTCGGGGTTAATGGTTATATATTTGATCCTTATAATCACTCTACGATCAAGAGTACGTTTGAAGCAATGCTTGAACGCAAGAATCAATGGCACGATATGGGTATTAATAGTGGTATTCTGTATGAAAATAATTTCAAGAAAAGTAAAGTAATTTCGAATTTTGTTGTGCAATTTAATTCATTCTGTACAAAGGTTTAAACGGATTATTATTTCTAATGCTCGCTATATTTAAATTTGAAATGCTCTTGGGGTAGGAAATGGCAGGTTTGATTGTTGGCATAGATGCAAGTAGACTTCGGTCTGGCGGAGCTCATGCGCACCTAATTGGCTTACTTCAAGCGTTTGATTCCCAACGGCATGGCATTGATCAAATTCACATTTGGTCTTATAAAGAGTTGCTCGATTTATTGCCAATAGACGCACGCTTAGTTAAACATATTGATAATAATCTTGATGGATCACTTTTTAGGCAAGTAATTTGGCAAATGTATTTATTGCCTAGGCTGTTAAAGCGCCATCATTGCGATATGCTTTTTACTGCTGATGCTAGTTCATTTTGTTTATTTATACCGGTTGTGGTTCTGAGTCAGGATATGTTGTCATATGAACCTGGGGTAATTAACTATTTTGGATATACTTTAGCGCGTCTTAGGTTAATTCTTATTCGTATGGTACAAAATTTTGCATTCCGTCGTGCTTCAGGAACGATTTTCCTCACGCGCTACGCGGCAGAAGTGATTCAAATGTCTTGCGGCAAACTTGATCATTTTGGTGTTGTGCCTCACGGAATAGATAATGTTTTTAAATACATTGATCTGAAAATTAATTGGCCTGAAAATGGTGATCGTCCTATCAATTGCGTCTATGTTTCTAATACGGAAATGTATAAAAATCAATGGAATGTTGTTGAAGCAGTTTCAATTCTCAGAAAACGCGGTGTCAATATAAATCTGAAATTAGTTGGGGGAGGTAGCGGGCGAGCACAACGCCTCTTGGATTCTTCTATTAGTAAATTTGACCCCGAACATGAGTTCGTTGTGCAGTATGAGTATTTGTCAAGGAGTTCATTGCTTTCGATTATGAGTAAGGCTGACTTATTTGTTTTTGCTTCTAGCTGTGAGAATATGCCAGTTACCTTGCTAGAATGCATGTCTATGGGGCTTCCCATAGCTTGTTCTAGGCGTGGGCCAATGCCAGAAGTGCTTGGCGATGGCGGTATTTACTTTGATCCCCATGACCCTGAGTCTATTGCAGAGGCGTTGGATCAAATTTGTCAGTCTCCTAATTTGCGATTGAATTTGGCGCATGCGGCCAAGCAGCTGTCAAGGCAATACAGTTGGCAGCGTTGCGCTGATGAAACCTTTGCATTTATTTCGAATACTTACAAGAAAGTAAAAGAATGATTTCGCGGCCATACCAAATTTGTAGTTGTTGCATCATGGATACATCTGATCCTAATATCGTTATTAATGAGCAAGGACGCTGCGATTACTGTAATAATTTTGAGGCCTTGATCAAGCCAAATTGGTTTGCACTTAGAAATGATCAAGATGCGCTAAATCGATTGGCTGATAATATTAGACGCGAAGGGATCGGTAAAGATTTTGATTGTATTATCGGTCTCAGTGGCGGGTTGGACAGTTCTTATGTCGCATACATAGCTAAAGAAAAAATGGGTTTACGCCCGTTGTTATTTCATGTTGATGCGGGTTGGAATACGGAACAAGCCGTTGGTAATATTGAAAAGCTGGTAGATGGCCTTGGCCTGGACCTATACACTGATGTGGTGAATTGGGAGGCAGTGAAGCGCATGCAGGTTGCTTTCTTGCGTGCGGGCATTCCCGATCAGGATCTAGTCCAGGATGCTGCTTTTTTTTCGGGCCTCTACAAATTTGCCCGTGAGTACAAAATTAAGCACATTATTACTGGATCTAATTTCTCTACTGAGTGCTGCCGAGAGCCTGAAGAGTGGGGCGGATACCTTGGTATAGACAAAAGGCTGTTTGCTGACATTTGGAAACATTGTGGTGACGGTATGCCAAATGACGAGTTTCCGTTAGTCGATATTTTGGTTTATAAGTTGTTGTACCAGAAGGTGTTGGGCATGAAGGTACATCATCCGTTGAACTTAGTGAGCTATGTTAAGAGCGAAGCCGAAGATGAGTTGTGGCGGTTGTTTGGTTGGCAACGCTTTCAGCACAAACACCACGAATCTCGTTTCACCCGCTTTTATGAAGACTATTGGTTGCCTCTTCGCTTCGGCTATGAAAAACGTCGGGCCCATTTTTCGAGTTTGATTATGACGGAGCAGATGACTCGTGGTCAAGCGTTGGAGCGCATCTCTCGCCCTGAATTGGATGAACACTTCTTGAAGCAGGAATTTGAGTATGTGGCTAATAAGTTAGGATTGAATTTAAATGAATTGCAACAGTTGTTTGAAGCGCCAAAAAAGACCTTCAGAGATTACAAGAACAAACATGCATTGATCGGCCTGGGAGCAAATGTCATGCGTCGGCTAGGGCTTGAGAAACGGTATTTCCGGTGATTCATATTGTTGATTATGGAGTGGGGAATATTCAGGCGTTCCTTAATCTTTTCAAACGAATTGGGGTCAATGCTCAGAGAGCATGTACTCCAGATGCATTGACTGGTGCGACGCGTTTAGTACTTCCAGGCGTCGGGCACTTCGATCATGCTATGCAACGTTTGAATGATTCTGGAATGCGACTGAGCCTCGAGAGGTTGGTGTTGGGATCTCAAGTGCCAGTTATTGGAGTTTGTGTAGGCATGCAAATGTTGGCACAGAGCTCGGATGAAGGTGTATTACCGGGTTTGAACTGGGTGCCCGGCCGGGTTCGATCTTTCGCTAACCATCCTAAATGTGCAAACCTGCCTCGGCCCCACATGGGGTGGAATAATTTGCAGCCTAGTGCTAGCACCAACTTGTTTGCCGTTGGGTTTGACGATGCGCCACAGTTTTACTTCTTGCACTCGTATTACTTCGATGCGAAAGACAAGGGGGATGTAGCTGCTACAGCTCACTATGGTATCGACTTTGACGCGGTGGTTACCAGAGGACATATCCACGGAATTCAATGTCACCCGGAAAAAAGCCACCATTGGGGGGAGCAACTTATGAAAAACTTTGTGGACCTTTGATAGATGTTGCGACCCAGAATTATTCCTTGCTTGCTGGTGCATAAAGGAGGGCTGGTCAAAACCCAAGGCTTTAAAGACCCTAAATACCTTGGTGACCCTATAAATGCGGTCCGCATTTTTAACGAAAAAGAGGCCGATGAGTTGATGGTTTTGGACATTGATGCCACATCCAAAGGTGTCGAGCCAGATTTTGGCTTAATCACTAAATTGGCGGCGGAATGTCGTATGCCGCTTTGCTACGGCGGCGGAGTTACTACGGCTGAGCAAGCGGCACGCATTGTTGACATGGGGGTGGAAAAAGTGGCTATCAGTGCTGCCGCTATTTCTAATCCTTCACTTTTGAGTGAAATATCCACTGTGGTTGGTAGACAGTCTGTAGTCGCGGTTCTCGATGTGCGAAAGCGAACGAGTTTTTTTGCCAAGGGTTACGAAGTGTGCTCACATAACGCAAGAAATGCGCACAAACTAGACCCCGTGACTTTGGCGCAGCAGCTGCAGACAGCCGGTGCCGGCGAGATCGTCATCAACTCGGTAGATCGGGACGGCATGATGAACGGATATGACCTCGATTTAGCCAAACAGGTCAAGCAGGCGGTCAAGGTGCCGGTGACCTTTTTGGGGGGGGCAGGTTCGCTTGAACATATTGGCGATTTGGTCAGCAGGCTTGGCGTGGTAGGGGCAGCTGCCGGGAGCTTGTTTGTTTTTAAGGGTAAGTACCGTGCGGTGCTTATCAACTACCCTACGCCAGCCCAAAAAGTACAGCTTTGCACAGAAGCTTTGAGAAATTAGACTAGAGGATTTCGTATGTTTCAAGATAAAGTGCTTTTGATAACCGGGGGTACCGGTTCCTTTGGTAATGCCGTTCTACGCCGTTTTCTTGATTCAGACCTGCGTGAAATTCGTATCCTTAGCCGTGATGAGAAAAAGCAGGACGACATGCGCAAGAAGTACAACAACAAGAAGCTTAAGTTCTATATTGGGGATGTTCGCGATTATCAATCGGTCTTGAATGCTGTGCGCGGAGTTGATTTTATTTATCATGCTGCTGCGTTGAAACAGGTGCCATCTTGCGAGTTCCATCCATTAGAAGCTGTGAAGACCAACGTGCTGGGTACGGAAAACGTTTTGGAAGCGGCAATTTCATGCGGGGTAAAACGGGTGGTTTGCCTAAGTACCGATAAGGCGGTGTATCCGATTAATGCGATGGGGATCTCCAAGGCAATGATGGAGAAGGTGATCGTCGCTAAATCGCGCAGCAGCAGTGACACTGTGATCTGCGCCACCCGCTATGGCAATGTAATGGCTTCACGGGGTTCCGTGATTCCGTTGTTTGTGGATCAAATTCGTGCAGGCAAGCCGATAACGATTACCGACCCGAACATGACCCGGTTCATGATGACCCTAGATGACGCGGTGAATTTGGTCCTTTTCGCCTTTGAGCACGGTAAACAGGGGGAAATCTTTGTGCAGAAGGCTCCAGCGGCAACAATTAAAACACTGGCACACGCCCTGACGGAGCTACTGGACGCTCCTCAACATGAAGTGCGAGTGATTGGCACTCGGCATGGTGAGAAGCAGTTTGAAGCGCTGCTGAGCCGGGAAGAGATGGTGGCAGCAGAAGACCTCGGAGGCTACTATCGAGTGCCACCTGATTTGCGAGATTTGAATTACGGTAAATTTGTTGAACAGGGTGAAACAAGAATCACTGAAGCGGTTGATTACAACTCTCACAACACAATACGCTTGGATGTGAATGGAACGCAGACACTGCTGATGAAAACGCGCTTTATGCAAGCAGTTAAACGAGGTGAATACGCTGAGTCTGAGGAGTAATGCAATTGTGTCAAGCCCCATTTAAAGTACTGATCACAGGGGTCAAGGGTTTTATTGGCAAGAACTTGCAGGCGCACCTCGCCGAAAGGACAAATGTGCATGTGGTGTACTTCACGCGCGAACATACGGTTGAACAGTTGCCTGAATTGTTGCAAGGCGTGGAGTTTATTTTCCATCTGGCGGGGATCAACCGACCGCAGGACCCAAAGGAATTCGTGCTTGAAAATACGAGCCTAACTATGGCCTTGTGCGATGCCGTGGCGAATATCGCTAACAATACGGGCAAAAGAATTCCGGTGGTATACAGTTCATCGATTCAAGCAAAAGCCGACAACCCCTATGGACGGAGCAAGCGCGCAGCTGAGGATGCGTTGTTCGCTTTGCACCGCGACTACGGTGTGCCAGTGCATGTGTTCCGCCTGCCCAATGTGTTTGGTAAATGGTGCAAGCCCAATCACAACTCGGCAGTTGCGACATTTTGCCACAACATTGCACGTGGCTTGCCCATCAAGATCAACGACCCGGCTGCGCCGATTACGCTAGTGTATGTGGATGATGTGATCAGCCGCTTTTTGCAGTTAATGAACGGCGCTGATGCCGCTTTAGATGCTGAAGGTTTTGCCGCTATGGCTCCTCAATACACCAGCACGGTGGGTGAATTGGCAGGTTTGATTCAGTCATTCAAAGAGAGCCGCGTTACATTGATGATGGAGCACGTGGGTGCGGGGTTGGTTCGGGCGCTGTATGCCACTTATGTAAGTTATTTGCCCGCTGAGTCGTTTTCCTACGCCGTACCCCATCACGCGGACCAGCGCGGTGTGTTTGTCGAGATGCTGAAAACACCCGCTTGTGGCCAGTTTTCTTACTTCACGGCACACCCCGGCATAACTCGTGGCGGGCATTATCACCACACCAAAACCGAAAAATTTCTAGTCATCAAAGGCCACGCTCGCTTCAAGTTCAGGAACATTCAAACCGGCGAGAAGCACGAACTGTTGACCTGTGGCGACAAAGCTGAAATCGTCGAAACAGTTCCTGGCTGGACGCACGACATTACCAATGTAGGTGACGATGAAATGGTGGTGATGTTATGGGCGAACGAGGTGTTCGATCGGGAACGGCCAGATACTTTTCCTTCCAAGGTTTGATATGAAAAAACTCAAAGTAGTCACAGTGGTCGGCACGCGACCCGAAATCATCCGGCTATCCCGTGTTTTGGCCAAGCTGGATGAGCATTGTGAGCATGTGCTGGTGCATACCGGACAGAATTACGACTACGAACTGAATCAGATTTTTTTTGACGATCTGGGCATTCGTAAGCCGGATCATTTTCTGAACGCGGCCGGGGCTAGCGGTGCGGAAACCATCGGTAAAGTGATTATTGCCGTGGACGGCGTATTGGCGCAGGAAAAGCCGGATGCGGTGCTGGTGCTGGGTGATACCAATAGCTGTATGGCACTGATTTCTGCCAAACGGCGCAAGATTCCGACTTTTCACATGGAAGCCGGCAATCGTTGTTTTGATATGCGCGTGCCAGAGGAAATAAACCGCCGCATCGTCGACCACACAGCGGATATCAACCTGACCTATAGCTCCATAGCCCGAGACTACTTGCTGCGCGAGGGCTTGCCGCACGATATGGTGATCAAGACCGGCAGCCCGATGAATGAGGTGCTGAATTTCTACCGCGCAGGCATTGACGCTTCTGATGTGTTGGTACGGCTGGGTCTAGAGGCTGGGCAGTTCTTTGTGGTCAGCGCTCACCGTGAAGAAAACATCGATTCCGACAAAAACTTTGGCAAATTGGTCAGGGTTTTGAATGGCATGGCCAAGATGTATCGTATGCCGGTGATTGTGTCGACGCACCCTAGGACGCAAAAGCGCGTGGATGCGGTGGGAGCGCAATTTGATCCCTTGGTACGGCTATTGAAGCCGATGGGATTCAAGGATTACAACAAACTGCAGTTGTCCGCGCGCGCGGTGTTATCGGATAGCGGCACGATTAACGAAGAGTCCTCAATCCTCAATATTCCAGCGCTCAATCTGCGCGAGGCACATGAGCGGCCGGAAGGGATGGAAGAAGCGGCGGTTATGATGGTGGGGCTTGAAGTCGAACGTGTGATGCAGGCACTTGCGATTCTGGACAGTCAGCCACGCGGAGACGATCGTCTTTTGCAGCAAGTATACGATTACAGCATGCCGAATGTTTCATACAAAGTTGTGCGTATCATTCACAGTTACACCGACTATGTGAACCGTGTGGTTTGGAAGAAGTACTGAGCGCTGACGGATGCGAATTGTGCTGATTGCGGACACTTTCCCGCCCCTTCGCACTTCCGGCGCTGTCCAGTTGCGGGATTTGTCTCGCGAGTTTGCACGCCAAGGGCACGCGTTGACGGTGCTCCTACCGTCGCCAGACCAGGTGCCACCTTGGTTACTGGAGAATGTTGACGGCGTTCAGGTGTTGCGCCTTAAGGCACCTCGTACAAAAGAAATAGGCTATGTCCGCCGGACCCTTGGTGAGTTAGCGATGCCGTTTGCTATGTTACGGCAATTGCGTAAAAGTCCATTGGCTAGCGAACTGTGGGAGGGTGTGGTCTGGTACGCCCCGTCGATATTTCACGGGCCGCTGGCCAGTTCCCTTAAGAGCCGCAGCAAATGCAAGAGCTACTTGATCATTCGCGACATTTTCCCGGAGTGGGCCGTGGACATGGGCCTAATGGGGCGTGGTCTTCCCTACCGATTTTTTGATGCTGTGGCACGCTATCAGTACTCGGTGGCCGATGTGATTGGGGTGCAAACATCGGGCAATCGCGAGTACTTTGAAAAGTGGCAGCAACAACCGGGGCGTAATCTTGAAGTGCTGCAAAACTGGCTAGACAAGCCGGCACAGGCTTACTGCCCTATTCGCGTCAACGATACGACTTTGGCTGGGCGCAAGGTGTTTGTGTACGCAGGCAACATGGGTGTTGCACAGGGTATGGATATACTTCTGGACCTAGCCGAGAAAATGCGCCATCGAACGGATGTCGGCTTCTTGTTGGTGGGGCGTGGTAGTGAAGCCACCCGGCTAAAGACCTCAGCCAAAGACCGAAAACTGGACAACGTTTTGTTCTACGACGAAATTCACCCGGATGAAATACCAGACCTTTATGCCCAATGTAGCGCGGGCATCGTCGCTTTGGATCCAAGGCATATGTCGCACAATATTCCCGGTAAGTTCCTGACTTATATGCAGAGTGGTTTGCCAGTGTTGGCCAATGTTAATGCTGGCAACGATCTGGTCAAAATGATTCGGGATGAGCAGGTGGGGCAGGTGTGCGAGGGTAACCAAGTGGCTGAACTGCTGCAGTTGACTAACAAACTTTTGGCACAAATTGACTCACAGGCTGACGATTTGCCAAACCGTTGTCGCGCCCTCTTTGAGCGGGAGTTTGACGTAAAGAGAACGGTTAGACAGATCGTCGCTGCTCTCATGGGTTGATATGTAGGCAAATCATAAAAGCTTTTGACGCGCAATACATCAAGGATCTGACTGTGCAAGCCAAGAACAGCCCTAGTCTTCGTCAATACCGAAATGTTCATCAAAGTTACAAGGACGCTTGCCAGCGTTTGTTCAATGCAATAGGGCCTGGCAGTTACTTTCGCCCTCATCGGCACGCTTCTGAGCCAAGAGAGAAATTGCTGATCGCGATACATGGGTAATCGCCACCTGGACCCGAAGGTGTGAGAAGTAGAATTTTTTCCAATGGAAGAGGTTTTATATGAAGATATCGAAATTCAGTGACAGCCAGATTTTGGACGCGGTCAAACGCGTTGAGGCTGGTATTGGCTTACCAGATACCTGTCGCGAGCCGGGCATCAGAACGGCGACCTTTTACAAATGGCCCGCCAAGTAAGGCTGCATGGATGTCTTCATGATGTCACGAATGAAGGATCTCGAGGAAGAGAACCGACGCCTGAAGAAGATGTATCTTGAGGGAAAGCTCAAGGCTGAGATCGTCTCGGAGGCGCTCGAAAAAAAGTGGTGGGGCCATCTCGCAGAAGGGGGGATAGCAAAAAAAGCGGTCGCAGAATGAGGCTCGTGCGTTCAAATTGTTTGCGAGCCGTTTCGAATCAGTGAATCTTGCTAGCATTACGAGCGCAAACTCGACGCTGAGAATAATGAAGTGGCCTATTGGTTGATTCGATTGACAGATAACTATCGCAATTGGGGCTTTAGCCTTTGCTTTGCTACTTGTATCTGCGCAATGTGAAGGGCTTCAAATGGAACTACAAACAGGTTTATCGGGTCTACAAGGAGTTGGAGCTCAATTTGCGGATCAAGCCGCGAAAGCCCCTCGTGCGTGAGAGGCCTGGGGCCACATCAGTAGAAATGTTACGAAACCATGGCCAACCGCTGTTTAGGAGTGAACTCACTTAAGGCCATGTTCGGGCGGTCATGGTTGAAAGACCACTTCCACTTCGTTGCAACAGGGGAGGATTACCCGAGAGTTTCTATCCTATGAGAACTTCTGCAGCTTCCTGCAATTAAACCCTTTGCACAAAATCTAGGACACGCCCAGACCTGCTAAATCTTCAAATTAAACCATCTCAATTACAACTTTTATACTCTGTTGTAATTTGAAAACAAATTCCAAGGGTGAGGGTAGAGCTACTTATCTCGTTGTGATATATTATTGATTCTGGTGGTGCATATGTACTGCTCTCAGATCTACCAATGAAGGCAATGGCTAGCTTTGGTGTAAGTCAACACAACTCACTTTTGGGAATCAACATGAAAAAAGTTTCTGCTCTGTTCTTGTCTATCGCTTTGGCCTTGTCTCCTGTTGCATTTGCTCAGCAGCAATCTGGTGGTGCTGGTGGTGCCGCAGGCGGCGCTGGAGCCGGTGCCGGTGCCGCAGCTGGTGCCGCAGCTGCTGGCGTGACTGTAGGTGTTGCCGCTGCCGTGGCAGCCGCTGTGGCTGTTGCAGCCGCTGTCGCTGCCAACAAGGATGACACACCTGCCGCAACCACAACCACAACCACAGCCACCAACACCCAATAAACCATCTTTGTATGGCTCAATCAAACGCCCCTCACGGGGCGTTTTTTTTGACATGATTCGTCAGACCTTCACCACGCACATTGTCCGGTACGCCATGCTTTTGGTGTTGGCGGGTTGTCAGGGCTTCAATCCGGTGATTGATACGGCCAGCCACTTTTGGGCGAGCAAGGCACAAAAAGACAGTTTCTCACCGGGTTTTGAGTACCTAGAGGTTGAATGGCAAGGGCGAAAAGCAGCCATGGCCTTGGGATACCGAGATACCAAAGGTGCTCAAGTGAGCGAACACTGGTACAGCGGACAGGGGGAAATGATCAAGCTCGTCAATGGCAGGGTGGTTCAAGCGCTGGGCATGACCAAGGAAGTTCGGCAGGTTTTAGGAGCTCCACCGGTGTGGGCGGATCTGCTGGCGCACCGTTCACCCGTTGTTTGGTCTCAAACCAAGGAGGTCATGCCCTTGTACCGGTATGGTTTACGGGAGTACTTTCTATCCCAACAAATCACGCCTACAGCATCAGAGAAAGCCGTTGCAAGTGAGGCCACTGCTTGGGTGGTTGAAGAGGTGAAAAGCAAAAATGAGAAAGGCATGCCTTGGATTTATCAGCAAAAGTTTGCGTTGGTAGGTGGCAAGGTGATTTACAGCGAGCAATGTGTTGCACCTGAGATGTGTTTCAAGCTCAGGCCATTGGGCGTGGTGGTGCCCAAATGAGGTTGGCTCACCTGATTGGTTATGGCATTGTTGCATGCATTTCAACAAGCTTAGCGTTTGCACAGGAAGCTAAAAGGGCCACAATTGATCAGCCACAACGACTGAGCGAGTGGCTTCAGGTTTCACAACAACCAGAGGATGCCTATTCTATGGGCTTGATGTGGAAAACGCCAGAAGAGTTGCAAAGACAAAAAAAACTTCACAATGCCCTTGCAGAAGAAGTGAAAAGCTTGTTTCAAAGCAACAAGCTCACACTCTCAGAATTTAAGGCGTTTGATCGGATGTTGAGTATTTTCCAGCCAACGGGCCGTGTGAGAACCTTTGCTGCTGAGTCAAAGTGGTTAGAAGCTTCCCCCAAACGTGACCCGCAATTACGCACGGGCGACCTGATTGAAGTACCAGCTAAGCCAATCGCTGTTCGCGTTCTGACCTCTGAAGGCGCAGTTTGTGAGTTACTGCACAAGGAAGGGTTGTTCGCAAAGGACTACGCCAAGGCGTGCTTTCCGGGGTCTGGTGCTTGGGTTTGGTTGGTGCAACCTGATGTAAGTATCCAAAAGGTGGGCATTGCATCGTGGAATACTGAACTGCAAAATCAACCAGCACCCGGTGCTTGGATGTGGTTGCCAACAAACAAGGCGCTTGGAGACGGATTTCACGAACGTTGGGCAACCTGGTTGAGCTACCAAGGCGTAGCGAGCAATGTTCGGTTGGAAGCTTTCGATTCGTTTTTTAGGCAAGTGGCACCTGCTGTAGAGCCAATAAGTGCTTTTGATGTGAGTGGCCGAGGCTTGACCTCCAGAGCTACAGCCAGCAACTGGGGAAATGCAGGTTTGATGCAAACCCCAACGGCCCGCATGCGCGAGGAAGGTTATTTTGGTTTGGGCTTTCACCGCGTGCGACCTTACGAACAAGTGAACCTGATGTTTCAGCCCACGCCTTGGATGGAGGCAGGCTTTCGTTATACATCCATACTGAACCGTCTGTATTCGCCTTTTGCGTCCTGGAGTGGTGATCAAAGTTTTAAAGACAAAAGCATTGATTTAAAACTTCGCGCCATCCAAGAAAGCGATTGGATGCCAGAGATATCTGTGGGTTGGCGTGACATGGCGGGCACGGGGCTCTTTAGCTCAGAGTATGTGGTGGCCAACAAACGCTTTGGCAGACTGGATTACTCGCTTGGTATGGGCTGGGGGTATTTGGGAAATCGTGGCAATGTGAGCAATCCATTCAGCAAGGTGTGGGGCCAGGCGTTCGACGTTCGCCAAATAGACATGAGCCAAGGCGGAACATTTGCCAGCAAGAGTTGGTTCCACGGGCCAGCATCATTGTTTGGCGGTGTAAGTTACCAAAGCCCATGGGACTTTGTGTTTAAGTTGGAGTACGAGGGAAATAACTACAAAAATGAACCTTTGGGAAATGCATTTGAAGTCAAACGCCCCTTCAATCTTGGTGTGGTTTATTCCGGCTGGAAGGGCTTTGATGTGCATGCCGGTGTTGAGCGAGGCAACACCTTTTCTTTTGGTTTAACGATGTTCACCGACTTGTCCGGCCTCAATGTGCCCAAAGTTACTGATCCGCCTTTGCCACGTACTATTGCTCGACGTCCAAGCCAGTCGCCTAATTGGATGTCAACCGCAAAAGACATTGAAAAATACACCCAATGGCAAGTGGACCAAATGTATGTGGCGGAAAACAAACTGGTGGTGGAAGCTGCACGCTCGAGCAACCCTTATCCATCGGTGCGGCTCGATAAGGCGATGAGCATCATTCACCGTGATGCACCTGCGAACATCCATGATGTAGAGGTGCAGCACAAAGCAGTGGGCTCGGTATTGGCAGTGGAAAAGGTCAACCGAGAGGAGTGGATGCAAGCACAAACACAGCCCACCAGAACCAATGAAGCCGCAGCGCCACTTCATCCCTCCTACGTGCCCGAGCCAGTGACAGGGCAAGCAACTTTGCCAGAAAAATCCACCCACTTTTACTTTGACCCAGGCATAGATTTGATTCAAACCTTGGGCGGGCCAGATGGGTTTGTGATGTACCAATTCAGCTTAGCGCTACGCACAGGTTTGAAGTTGCCTGCAGGCTTTGAAGCAAAAAGCTTGGTGCGCCAGCGCTTGGTAAACAACTATGACCGCTTTAGAGATGTTGGATCATCAAGCTTGCCACGTGTGAGAACGCATTTACGTGAGTATTTTGTGACCTCACCCACCACGCTGACCAACCTCACCATCAACAAAACTGCTAGAGCTAGCGACAACTTGTACTGGGGTGTATATGGTGGCTATTTTGAAGAAATGTTTGGTGGCATAGGCGCAGAGGCTCTATACCGCCAACCGGGTAGCCGATGGGCCGTGGGCGTAGATGTGAATAAGGTGAAGCAACGTGACTTTGCACAAGACTTTGGTTTCAGAGACTACCAAGTGCAAACTGGGCACGTTACCGGGTATTGGATGACGCCCATCGAGGGAGTGAGTACCTCGCTTGCTGTGGGGCAGTATTTGGCAGGTGACAAAGGCGCGACGCTGACGATTTCAAAAACATTTGCAAACGGTTCGGTGATGGGTGCTTTTGCCACCAAGACCAATGTGCCTGCGGAAGTCTTTGGCGAAGGTTCGTTTGACAAAGGCATTTTCTGGGCCATTCCCTTTGATGCGTTCTTGACCAGTTCTAGCCGTTCTTATGCTAGTTTTGCCTGGAAACCGCTCACACGGGACGGTGGTGCCAAGTTGACGCGCCCCGTGAACCTGTTTTATGAAACAGTGTGGCTGAACCCTGAGGTGAACCGTTTCAAACCGGCGCATCCTGGTAACGACCGGGTTGCGCCTGACGACCGGGTTGATCGGCGTTATTGAAGAGGTTGGCTGGAGCTCGACGATGCTTGTGTTGTGGTCGGTTGGGCCACAGAAGGCTTGACCAGCAGCGCAAAAGGTTTGAGAAACAAAGCCTTTGCACTTCGCCATTGACTATCGGTGCCGTCCCCTAGACCCAAAGTGATGGGGTGCTGTATGTGTTGCGGCGAAATGAATGTGCCATAGAGCCTGTCCCAAATGGCCAACTC
>JACCDG010934482.1_pt1 | contig 49639 bp, 38 predicted proteins | sample 7442471 | NCBI WGS metagenome assembly JACCDG01 (sample SAMN15323444, study PRJNA562643) | freshwater metagenome | isolation source: river surface water | place: USA:Blue River Watershed | collected 2017-08-17 | reverse complement strand
CCCATCTCGAACAGGACAGTGAAACGAGTCATCGCCGATGATAGTGTGGTTCGCCCATGCGAAAGTAGGACATTGCCAAGCGCCTTACAAGCAAAGCCCAGATTACTCTGGGCTTTTGTATTTCTATATGCAGAAATTATATGATTATATAATTAGTTCAGAAAATACCATCACACAAACCAATCCAAACCATCATATCTCCCTCCAAAGACCCAGAAACTTTAGTTAATGGGTCACATTGGAGTTAAGAGTGAAAATATCTACCCAATCTAGATATTTTTAATAATCATAATGCTTCAATTAAAGATACCAATAGTTTCCAGCTCTTAGCTACAGACTTGATGTTAACTTTCTCATTCGGGGAATGCGGGAAGCGGATAGTAGCGCCTATCGATACTGCATCTACTGTAGGGTATTTATCCATTATTAGCCCACATTCTAAACCACCGTGGGTAGCTCCAACGTGTATTTCTTCATTGAATAAATATTTATATGTTTGTTTTACAATTGCTAAAGCTTTACTCTCCGTATTTGGTTGCCAGCCTGGGTAACAACCTGAATGTTCTACCATAGCACCAATTTGTTTAAAGCAGCTTGCAACACTATTTGCCGCTTTTATTTTAGGTGCATGCATTGAGCTGCGTTGTAACGTAACTATTTCTATCTTATCTTGATGCGTGCTAATTACTCCGACGTTGCTGGATGTTTCTGCAATACCCAATTTATTATTCATGCGCCATACGCCATTAAAAACGCTGGCTAATGCACGGATTAGCTTTTCACTTTGTACAGGATTAATTATTTGTGATATAGTTGTGATTACTGAGCTATCTAATTTTAAATTTGGATCAGTTTCGGCAAATTCCATGTTCAAATCATTTGAATATTGTTGTATAAATTTTTGAATTTTAGTAATTTGTTCATTTGGAGCATTGATTACTGCTTCACAATATGATGGAATTACATTGCGTAATTTACCACCAGATATTGAAACTAAATCAAAAGTAAATTCATTTTGTAATTGAACTAATAAATTAGCAATTTCTTTAATTGCATTAGCACGGCCTAAAGGAATATCTACGCCAGAATGCCCGCTAAATAAATCTTTAAGTTCAATTTTTAAAGTTTGTTGGTTTTCTTGAGCCACTTGATAGTTAATTGGATATATAGCATTAGTATTAACTCCACCAGCACAACCAATACAGACTTCATCATCTTCTTCAGAATCAAGATTTAATAGAACTTCTCCGTTAAGTTCAGTACCTGTAATTCCAAATGCGCCACTCATTCCAGCTTCTTCATCAGTGGTAATTAATAATTCAATATCATTGTGTTTTAGATTAGTGGATTTTAGCACAGCTAGTCCCATTGCAACGCCCATACCATTGTCAGCACCGAGAGTAGTTTCATTAGCGGTTACCCATTCACCTTCAATATAGGCATCGATCGGATCAGTTAGGAAGTTATGCTTAGATTCTTTAGTTTTAGATGGCACCATGTCCATATGGGCTTGCAATATGATTTTCTTGCGAGTAGGAGATTTATCTGTGGCTGGTTTACGTATAACAATATTTCCGATTGGCGTAACGCTATAATCCCAATTCATTTTGGTAGCGGTAGCAATTAAATATTGACGAACTTGCTCTTCATGTTTTGATGGTCGCGGAATTTGAGTTAAATCTTTAAAATATCCCCAAACAATTTGTGGTTCTAGTTTTTCAATGTTGCGATCCATACGTTAGCTCCTAGTGTAGTTAAATGACATATTCTAAGTCTTTATTATAGTCTAATTTGCCTAATTTAGTCATAAATTCGGCTTAAAGTCAAGATTTAACTTTTATATTGTTATAATAATGGATAATCATAAATTTGAAAGTTGAGTTATGAAGAAAAAATTACTTGGATTAATTCTTGCTGGATTAGCTAGCTCAGTATTGGCATCTCAAATCGAGCCATCTGAAATTAAAATTGATAATATTGAAATTGGCAAAATGGATGGTGATACTCAAGCATCACAATTTTCTTTGTTAGTTAATTTCCATAATGATGGCGATGATATTGATAAATGGAAAATTGGCTTTTATATGCCACGGAGCTTTTTTAGCTTATCTGCGCAAAACATTAATCCTGAATTAGAAGTGCAGGTTTGCGACGCAGTTGGTGTCTGTGCCAATTTACGCTATGTAAAGTCTAGTCCAATTACAGCTAGTGATACTAGTCAAGGTTACTTTACTATGTTGGAGCCACTATCTAATTTTACTTTAAAGAAGAAAGGTCGTTATTTTCTTCGATTAGCACATAATAATCAATGGTCGCCTGGAAATGTATCAGCACTACCACAAAGCTGGTTTATGATTGCTGATGATAAAGTTAAAGATGGTGTGCCTCGGATTTATACGATTCAAACTGAAATTAACCAATATTCGATACTCGGTTATGATCAAAATCAAGTTGATGAAAAGTTGACTAAATATATTAATGATAATTGGCAAAATAGCTTGTCTGTACCAAGTAATTTGATTAATATTGTTCCTGCTCCGGTTAGTATATCTCAACCAAATTTAGGTGATTATACATTACCAACTAAAACCGTGACTATTCACAATCAATTAAATACTGATAATGTGGTTGCTAATCAGTGGGCAGCAACTATTAAACAAGATTGGAAGATTAAGAAAAAAGTCTTGGTTGATAATGATGCTAGTGCCAATGATGGAATTGTTATTACTACAATTAATGATCCTAAATCAATTAATAATAATCCAGAGGGTTATCGTTTAACAATTAGCAGTAATGGCATTGTAATTGAAGCTCTCACGGACGCTGGTGCTTATTATGCTTTGCAAACTTTACGTCAATTATGGAGTCAAAACCCACAAAATTTACCAAGCTTGACCATTACTGATTATCCACGTTTTAAATATCGTGGAATCTTGCTGGATGTTGCACGTCATTACTTTACACCTGCCGAAATTAATAAATTAATTGACGTTATGGCTAGTCAAAAATTAAATACTTTGCATATTCATTTTTCAGACGATGAAGCCTTTCGTTTAGCTTTACCAGAATATCCAACTTTGGCAAGTGTTGCAACTAAACGTGGTTTAGGGCATCTTGTTGGTCCAAATATGTTATTGCAGAATAATTTAGATACGACCAACATGAGCCAGCAAGCATATCCGGCAGCAAATAGTGTGTATGCTGGAAGCTATAGTGCTGAAGAAATTAAAGCTTTAATTACTTATGCTAATGCCAATCAAATTACTGTAATTCCTGAGATTGATTTGCCAGGGCATGCACGAGCATTAATTAAGGCATTGCCTGATACTATGTCAGACCCAAATGATAACTCGCAATTTATTTCGGTGCAGGGTTATACTGATGACGTATTACCTGTGTGTACTTACGGTACAGATATTTCAGTCGGTAGTCAGTTTACTGCATCCATGAATAATATTGTTAATAGCGTGGCAAACTTATTTAACCAACAGACTTCAGTCTATGCGATAAATAATGAGGTTAGTGTTGGTGGTGATGAAGTTAGTCCAAATGCTTGGTCGAATGATACTAGTTGTCGTAATGAATGGAATAATTTATCTGCATTGGATAAATCACATTTGTTCTTTAAAAAGCTTGCTCTGGCAAATAATAATTTGATGTTATCAGGTTGGCAGCAAGCAGTTCAAACGGATGGTTCTGAACTTGGAAAAAATCTTATTCCTGTTGCACAAACTGGGCATATTTGGGTCTGGAATCCATCAGGCGAAGGTGTGAAACAAGCGGTTACTTTGGCAAATAATAATTATCCAACAATTCTGGCATACGCAGATAAAAGTTATTTTGACTTAGCTTATACATCAAGTATGTATGAGCCTGGGTTTACTTGGGCTGCACCTAATTTAGATACCTATAGTGCTTTAAGTTTAGCGCAAACTGCAAGTAAAACTCAGTCATTAAGTAAGCTTCCACAAAATATCCTTGGTCTTGAAGGAACTTTATGGTCAGAAAATTTAGCCAGTTTTGATCACTTGATGTACTCCGCATTGCCAAAAATGCCTGGTTTGGCTGAGGCTGCTTGGTCGCCAAATTATATTACGGCGGATAAACAGCAATTAAATTGGCAAAGCTTAGCAACTCGACTTGGTTGTGGTGAAACTGGATTCTTGGCATACTTAAACAAACTATATGGTGTTAATTACCGTGGTTATCCAAATGGAATTAGTAAAGAAGTTCCTGATGGTAGTTTGTGCCAAGAGAAATCTGCACTGATACCACCAAATTTATAATTCATTCAGCTTAAAAGTTCACCAAAAGGTGGACTTTTTTTATTGTATTTACAATAGAGTTTAAAAAAATCTATCTTGGTTTGACAAAATGAATATAATCATGTACTTGATTAATTTTGATAGAATTTTTCAATCAAGTTAAACTAAAAATGAGCATTGATTTAGGTTGTTAATTTAATATTATTTGTCGTGCTAAAGATAAATTAATAACCTAAGTTAATGTATAAATTGGAATTTTGAATGTTTATAGTAAAGGATAAAGTTATGAATAAATCTAAAACATTACTTACTGCTGCGGTGGTTGCAAGTTTATCAACATTGCCAACTTTATCGGTTGCTGCATCTACGCCTGCACCATCTCCAACTAGTCAAGCAACAAATAATTGTTGTCATGCTAAGAAATCTAAAAATGAAAGTGCTACAGCTAATAAAATCGCTGCTAAAAAAACCAATTCAACCAATTAATTTATTAATCGTTCCTAATTAAATAAAATGTTACCATCATTAAATGGATTTGGGCTTAAGCTGCGGCATGAACATTATCAAGAAATTTTAACTGATTCACCAAGAGTAGACTGGTTTGAAATCTTAAGTGAAGACTATCTTAATGTTGGTGGTAATAATCGTTATTATTTAGAGCAAATTAGTCAACGCTTTCCAATAGCTATGCATGGCGTATCTTTATCTTTGGGTGGCTGTGATCCATTAGATTTAAAGTATTTGGCGGAACTTAAGCAGCTTGCTCATGATATTAAAGCCGTGCATATTTCTGATCATTTATGTTGGACGACACGAAATCAAATAAATAGCCATGATTTATTGCCGATGCCATATACCGTTGACACGGTGAAGCATATTTCTCAGCGAATTCGGCAAACGCAGGTTTTTTTGGAACAAACGATTTTAGTTGAGAATGTCTCGAGTTATTTGAATTACACTAGTTCCGAATTAAGTGAGTGGGAATTTATTAATGCGATTTTAGCCGAGAGCAATTGCTTGTTATTATTAGACATTAATAATGTGTATGTAAATAGCATAAATTATAATTTTGATCCGCTTGAATATATTCGTGGTTTAGATTTAAGCAAAGTTGCGCAAATTCATTTGGCAGGTCATACGCAGCAAGGTAAATACTTAATTGATACGCATGATGCGCCAGTTACTCGAGCTGTATGGCAGCTTTATCAAAATACTTTGCAATTACTTGGTCGAGTTCCTCCAGTTTTATTGGAGCGTGATGATAATATTCCGTCATTAAGTGAGTTGGTAGTTGAGTTAGATACTGCGCGAAACTTAAGTCATGGATAAATTAAAACAGTTGCAAAGTATTTTTCTGCAATCATTGCTTGAACCAAATTGGGATTTAATTCACGAAATTGATGGAGATAAACCTGAAAAATTAGCGCGCTTAGCAATTTATCAAGATGGCTATTTTTATCGTCTTTATAATGCGTTGGTTAATAATTTTCCATTGCTGGCATCAATAATTGATGAAGATGAATTTAGCGAATTAATTACAGCATATATTCATAATTATCCATCACATTGTCATGGTTTACAGTTTTTTGGCCAGCAATTACCGGACTTTATTTGCCAATATTCTTTGGGTCGTAAATTTCCATATTTAGCCGAAGTTGCTGCACTAGATCTAGCTTTATTAACCGCAAGTATTGCTGTGAATCAACATTTAGTTACATTGGAGTTATTATCTAAATTATCTGAAGATCAATTAGGTCAATTAAAAATACAATTGGCTGCACATGTTACCCGATTAGAGTTTAATTATAATATTCTTGAGTTATGGAATTCAGCACAGTTAAATTTGCTTGAACCAGTGAAACTAGACTTTAAACAGAGAGTTTTATTTTGGCGCAAGGATTTAATTAATCAATTTAGAATTGTAGATAACAATCTAGAACAGCAGGCATTACAATTTGTGCAAACTGGTACCAATTTTGATTCTTTTTGTGAGTTTTTAAGTACTAATTTAAATGCGAGTGAAGAGCAAATTGGATTGATTTTGCAACAATGGATTGTCGATGAGTTGTTAATTGACGATAGGAGTTTTATTGCTTGAGTCCTTATTCTTTCTTTAAGAGTGATAAGCGTAAGGACTCTGGGTTTTATTGATTAAATTTTATAGTTTTACCTCAACCGCTGAATATTCTTCCTCATAGCTTTCATTGTATACGCCATAATACACGACTCTTCGTGCTGTAAAATCAACTTCATAATTAATTACACCAGCATCCCAAGTAGCTTGAAGAAATTCAGGAAAGGTACTTTTTCCTGCTTGATCCTGTCTAATTGCGGCAATTAATGCATCTTGATTAAATTTTGAAATTATATGAGTTCCTGTGACCAGTGGAGTTCCTTGTTGTACGATTGCTGCGTTATTTCTAATTAAGTAAATTGATTGGCAAGATGGCAATGACCATCGGTTAATTAAAACTCCAGCTTGCCTGAGAACCTCTGCAAGTACTGGAAATCCACCTACTGCTGGACGAATTGACATGGCATGTTTTTGAGCTTCTATAAGCTGGTTAATCGTATCTTTCATTTAACTTCCTTTATATATTTTATTCTTTAAAAACTTCCCTATAAATTGCTATTTATTTTTAGGTGGGTCGTATTATTTATTTATAAATTAAATTATAGTTTGATCACTATGGCGCTTAGCGTAACCTAGACCAACTGCACAAACAATTAAAATACATAGCATGTAAATCAATGGCGTTGCATATATTCCATAGCCAGCTTTAATTCCACTACTAATGATAATTGGAGCCATGCCGCCAAATATTGTGAAACCAATGTTGTAACACATTGCAACTCCAGTTAAACGAATTTTGGCAGGGAAGAGGCACGTCATTAAATATGGAATGATCATTGCTGCAGCACCTTCTAGAATTGCTAGAATAACTGTACCTGCTGCGTAAAATTGTGAATTAATTAACCAATAACTGCATGGAATAAGTATAATACAAGTAATTATTAAGTTGCGTAGAATAATGTATGGTGAGGTGGTATTGGCAATTCTTCCTAAGATATAAATAGTTAATACATTACTAATCATCGCAACAGTCATGATTGAACTTATTACTTTATTGTCAACTTTAAGTATGCCGTGTAAATAAGTTGGCATGAAAATAATTGCTACCACAACTAAACCTGACATAATTGCAGTAGTTGCAATTCCAGCAATCATTTGAGGTAGATGGTGTTTAAACAGAAATGCTAACGGAAACTCTGGTTTATCTTCAATACGTTTAAACGCAGCAGTTTCATGCAATGTCTGACGAATTTTGTAACTAATTAGGCAAATTACACCACCTAAAATGAACGGAATTCGCCAACCATAACTGCCTAATTCAGCAGGAGTAAATATATGATTTAATAATTGATTAATTAATCCGCCAAGTAAAAGACCTGAGTTCACACCAACCATCGTAATTCCAAATCCGCTACCACGTTTTTCAGGCATTGTTTCGCTAATGTATACGTAGGTACTAGGAAGTTCACCACCTAGTGCTAAACCTTGCAGCAAACGGAAGACAACTAGGCCAATCGGTGCGATAATTCCAATCTGATTATAAGTTGGTAATAATCCAATTCCTAACGATGAAATACCCATCAAAATTATGGTAATTATCAAAACTTTTTTACGTCCATGTTCATCACCAATATGACTAAATAGCATTCCACCAAGTGGACGTGACAAATATCCCAACACAAAAACTACATAGCTTTCGATAATTGAGAGTAATTGATTATCACTTGGGAAAAATTGATGTGCAAAATAGACTGAAAACATTCCGTAAATAATAAAATCATAAAATTCTAGCATACCACCTAAGGCAGCTAATCCAACGATTTTACGTTCCTGCGGATTGAGGCGAAATTGATTTGACATATTGGCTCCTAAAATTAGCTTTATTGTAACAAAAAAGCAGTGCAGCAAAACATTATTAGCAATGTTGTCAAGATTGTGCTTTTATGGTTAAATACATTAGTTCTTCTGCTAATGATGAATTTATTTTATTTTTTAGATAGATGATTAAATGGATATAAAATAAAAGAGTAGCACAATGCTACTCTTTTATTTGGAACAGTAAATAAAATTTACTGACAGCTTTCACAATCTGGATTATCAATTGAACAGAATTGAGCATCGGTTGCTGGAATATTATTTTCCACATTTGCGCGTGAGCTAAATTCGCCAACAGTTCCATCTGCCGTAACTGCATTTAATTCACCACCGCGTCCAGTTGATTTTTCAGCTGAAGTTGCTGATAAAGTGCGTAGATAGTAAGTGGTTTTTAAACCACGTTTCCATGCTAGGCGGTAAAGTTCATCTAATTTACGACCTGATGGTTGTGACATGTACAGATTTAGCGATTGTGCTTGATCTAGCCATTTTTGACGACGACTTGCCGCTTCAACTAACCAAGCAGTATCCATTTCAAAAGCAGTTGCATATAATTGACGTAAATCATTTGGAATACGATCAATTTTTTCTAAGCTTCCATCAAAATATTTGATATCACTAAGCATTACTTCATCCCAAATACCACGTTGTTTCAAATCTTTTACCAAGAACTCATTAACCACGGTGAATTCACCAGATAGATTTGATTTAACAAAAATATTTTGGTAAGTTGGTTCAATCGAAGCTGAAACTCCAATAATATTTGAAATCGTTGCAGTTGGTGCAATTGCCAAACAGTTTGAATTACGCATACCGTAAGTTTTGATTTGTTCGCGTAGGGCATCCCAATCCAAAGTAGTTTTGGTGTCTACTTGAAAATATTCAGGATTATTACGAGCATTTGCTAATAATTGTAAACTGTCTGGCGGCAAAATTCCCTGTGACCACAAACTGCCTTCGAAGCTTGAATAACGACCACGTTCACGTGCCAATTCACTTGAAGCCCAATAAGCGTAATAAGCAATCATTTCCATTGATTTATCGGCAAATTCAACTGCTTCAATTGATGAATATGGTAAACGTAAAACATGCAAGCTATCTTGAAATCCCATGAAGCCAAGACCAACTGGGCGGTGTTTCAAATTAGAATTCCGTGCTTTAAGCACAGGATAGAAGTTGATGTCAATTACATTGTCTAACATTCGCATTGCTGTGGTAACTGTTTGACGTAATTTTACGCTGTCTAGGCCATTTTCAGTTAAGTGATTAACTAAGTTAATTGAACCTAAGTTACATACGGCAATCTCATTTTCGTTCGTATTTAAGGTAATTTCGGTACATAAGTTTGAACTATGCACTACACCAATATGTTGTTGTGGCGAACGAATATTACATGGGTCTTTGAAGGTAATCCACGGGTGACCAGTTTCAAAAAGCATAGTTAAAATTTTACGCCATAGTTGTAATGCAGGAACTTTTTTGCTAACGCGTAATTTACCTTCAGTAGCTAATTTTTCATAGCCTACATATGCTACTTCAAATTCTTTACCAAACTTATCATGTAAGTCAGGAACCTCATTTGGTGAAAATAAAGTCCATTCGCCTTGTTCGTGGACACGTTGCATAAATAAATCTGGAATCCAATTTGCAGTATTAATGTCATGGCAACGACGGCGATCATCACCAGTATTTTTACGTAAATCTAGAAACTCTTCAATATCTGCATGCCAAGTTTCTAGATATACACAGGCTGCTCCTTTGCGTTTACCGCCCTGATTAACGGCAACAGCAGTATCATTAACTACTTTCAAAAATGGAATTACACCTTGGCTTTTACCATTGGTGCCTTTGATGTGCGCACCCATGGCACGTACAGGCGTCCAGTCATTACCCAATCCTCCAGCAAATTTAGATAATAATGCATTTTCTTTTATGCCGTCATAAATGCCGATTAAATCATCTGAGATCGTAGTTAAATAACAGCTGGATAATTGAGAATGCAAAGTTCCTGCATTAAACAAAGTTGGTGTTGATGACATAAAATCAAAGCTAGACAAGATTTTGTAAAATTCAATAGCACGACGTTCACGTTCAACTTCATTTAAAGCTAATCCCATTGCTACACGCATAAAGAATACTTGCGGTAATTCGATTCTACGTCCATAAATATGTAAGAAATAACGATCGTAAAGTGTTTGTAAACCAAGATATTTAAATTGGAAATCACGGCGTCCGTCTAATGCTGCACCAAGTTTAGCTAAATCAAACTCAGCTAAACGTGGATCAAGTAATTCAGCCTTGATACCTTTTTTGATATATTCGCCAAAATATGTTTTGTACAGATCCTGCATCTCAGCTTGGGTAACTTCATGTCCAATAACTTCATGGCGAATTGTATGTAGTAATAATCGTGAAGTAACCGTATTATATGCTGGTTCACCTTCAATTAATTGACGTGAAGCAAGCACTACCGATTTGAATACTTCTTCTTCACTAACTCCATCATAGATATTTTTAATTGCTTCATCTAAAATTAATTTTGGTTCAACATCTAGTAATCCTTCACAGGCTGCCTGAATTACACCGTAAATATGTTTAATATTAATTTCTTTACGGCTACCATCAGCATGAGTTACGTGAATTTTATGTTCAGGGCGTTTCACACCATCCAGGTCACGCTCATGGCGGCGTTCTTCACGATATAAAACATATGCTCGTGCTACATCATGCTCACCGCTACGCATTAAAGCTAATTCAACTTGATCTTGAATTTCTTCAATATGAATTGAACCACCTTCTGGCTTTCTTTGCTGTAAAGCAAATACGACTAAATTAGTGAGTTGTGCAACTTGATCTCGTACACTAACCGACGAAAGGCTATTAATACTATGCACACCAATATAGGCTTTAGTGATAGCGACTGCGACTTTGCTTGGGTTAAATTCAACGGCTTCTCCATTGCGTCGAACTACTAAATACATCGAAAAATCACCACTAGGTGCCATTGCTTGCCCATATTGGGTAGCTAGCATACTGGCTTCGTTATTCAGATTCATATTCTTTAGCCTTTATTAAGCTTACATCTGTTTTACTAGATATAGGTTGTTTTATATATTTTAACACTATAGATTGTGTTTTACAGAATGGATTATACCGATTAAGTTTTAAAATCTCAACTAAAAAACACGATAAAAAAATAAAAAAACAGATTGACTTTTGAAAGTGTAGTAAGCGCATGGGTTTGCGCTGAATCTTAAAATAAAATCTTGAAAAGTAATTTGTAACACTTTTGTAAATAAAAAATCACCTCAGATTTATTTGAAGTGATTCCTATTTATTTGCTCAGTTTGGTAACTTAACGTTTATTACCACGTGTTTGTCCTGCACCGCCAAATAATGCCGCAACTGATTTTTTAGGAGCAGAATTGTGCCCATCAATGTTTTTATTGTTATTTGGCTTATTTTTTTTAGCGACTGTGCTTGCCGTTGTTTGTGGACGTGATGGCGATTTTCGGTCATTACGTTCTGTAAATACTGGTGCAGGTGGATTAGCTTTATGGCGACCATGTATTATTGGTTTTTCTGCCGAAACTTTTGGAGCAAACCGTGGATCAAAACCTTCTACCACTTCGCTAGTAATTTTCATGCGCAGTAGTTTTTCAATTGCAAGTAATTGTTTAGTTTCATCACTTGATACCAAAGACACTGCATCACCTGTTTTGCCCGCACGACCTGTACGACCAATACGGTGTACGTAATCTTCAGGTACATTGGGTAATTCATAGTTAACTACATGTGGTAAGTCAATAATATCTAAACCGCGTGCAGCAATATCAGTTGCCACTAGAACTTGCAGTGAACCATCTTTGAAGTTAGCTAAAGTACTAGTACGTGCCGATTGACTTTTATTACCATGAATTGCTGAAGCAGATAGACCATGATCAATTAGGTACGCTGCTAAACGGTTTGCGCCATGTTTTGTACGTGTAAATACCAAAACTTGGTACCAGTTGTGTTCTTTAATAAGGTGAGCTAATAACACTCGTTTTTGCTCAGTGCTAACTGGGTGAACTTTATGGGTAATTAAAGCAGCGGTAGTATTTGGTGCTGAAGCTTGAATTAATACTGGGTCATTCAAAAATTGTGCAGTTAGAGCTTTAATTTCAGTGGAGAATGTTGCAGAAAATAATAGAGTTTGGCGTTTTTTGGGTAGCAATGCTAGAATTTTTTTAATGTCGCGAATAAAGCCCATGTCTAGCATACGATCTGCTTCATCAAGCACTAAAGTTTTAATCTGACTTAAATTTAAGGTGCCTTGTGCAACATGGTCTAGTAGTCGACCTGGTGTAGCAACTAAGATATCTACACGGCTACGGAGAGCCTTGATTTGTGGATTGATGCTGACACCACCAATCATAACCATTGAAGTTAATTTGAGATGCTTACCATAATCAATAATGCATTCCTCAACTTGAGCAGCTAATTCACGAGTTGGTACCAAAATTAAGGCACGAATTGGTGGGCGACCTTCTGATGGTCCCTTGACAGATTTATCTGAGAGCATATGTAGAATGGGAAGTGTAAATGCAGCAGTTTTACCGCTACCAGTTTGTGCGCCAGCTAAAATATCACCGCCAGCTAAAATTGCTGGAATCGCTTGTTCTTGAATTGCCGTTGGTTCAGTATAACCAAATTCTGTTACGGCATTGACGATTTCAGACGCCAAACCTAATTTTGCAAAAGACATATTTGTAATTTTCCTAATTTGCCATGAGTTTATGTACATGACTTTCTAATTTGTATATGATTTATAATTTTAAACCAATGTGTTAAGTATAATAACCGTTTTAAACGGTACGATATTATTACATAATATCATTGTAAAGTAAGATAAATAAATGAATTAATTGAATATTCATGATTTAATTTGGTTTATTTATGTTTGAGTGGCTTTGATAATATTAAGATGATATTAATTCGCGCAAAAATACTAGCAAAGCAAATAAAATCTACCACAAGTATCCATATGGATTACAAACTGTTATTAACAGATTAAATATGGCATAGTGCAGTGAAATAAGATATGTCAAGCTACTACGAGGAGATGTGTGCCTCATGGCAATAGTAAATATTTTAGTTGTAAGATATTAGGTTTTGAGGTGATTAACAATACGCTTAATACAGAGTTTTGCCTACGTTGCCTATTAAGATGTATTAATAAATATGTAACACCTGCAATTTTCAATATAGACCACGGAGTTTAATATATTACTAAACCATGGATTGAAATGCTAAATTCAAATAGATGCTAAATTCAAATAGTATTATGATTTTTCTGCGATAGCGCCGTCGTTGCAAAAATACTAAACGATTCTCCATGAACCCAAAATTATGGCCACTTTATAAAAATAAAAAGTATTAAGTACCGCAAAATATAAAAAATTACTTATAATTCATTTATATATGATTGAATATCAAAATTCTGGACTATAGAGCTTTTAGATAAATATAATGGATGGTGAGGATTTTTGTATTTTTTATCTTCAATAGTAACCCATTGACAATTAAAAATATTTAATTTTTCATGTATATCAAAAAGACATTGTTTTAAATAATTTCGCTTATGAATATTTCCACCCCAAGCAGCCCACACTATGGGAGGAGAGTTCTTCATGGTTTCAATCTGTCTATAAATATAATTAAGGTTTTTTTATGTATTTTTTTATCTATTTTATGATGCATTTCGCTGGGGTTAGTTGCTCTTTGTGGATACAGGTTGATCATAACCCATCCATCAAATCCATGTTTAATAGATAGTCTTTTAACTGCCTTCATGGTATTGTCTAATTTTTTATTTGTTGCTGTGCTTGGGTTTATCCCCATACAAATAATCGTATTATTTCCAGATTGACCTAACGTATATCGATTAATATTATCGTAACTATTTTTATATATATCACAAATTTCTTCTATAGACATTATTATCACTCATATTAATAAAAGATATTTAACAACAGCATGAATTATATACTAATACCACGGTGACAATTATTACTATTTCAATTTCAGATTTTCTTTATAATGACAACACTGCCACAGCCTTGGCATGATGTTCTCTGCTCCATAACGATCAGTTAAGAATGAAGATGGTTTTTTTATAGTTTTGTATAATTTGCTAATCAAAGCTGGAGAAGCATTTTGCAACGGTAATGTAATTGCTTATTTCTTCCGGAACCTCTGCTTATCTAATTAATATAAGTATATCTGACATCCCAGGTGATATGCTGAGTTTATTTTTACCATCTCCTAACCCTTTTGGGAATTCTTAATCACGCTTGTATTATCATTATCTTGATGAGTTACCCCTGTATACTTCTTTCCACTATTAATAAAACTTGTTTTATCAAGTGACATTAATAGATGTACAATATACATCTATTTTTGTGACATTTTGTGTCGTGATGCGATTAATTTGTGCTATAATGTGGTAGATTTTGAATTAATAGTTAATAAAACTAACACATGCTAAGTGAAACGAAGAAATTTTAATTAGCACATAACTATAAGAAGTGGCAGAAAGATAAATAATGACATTAAATAAAATAAAAAAATTTAACACAACTATGAAGTATATATTCTTAATACTAGTAGTAGTATTGTCTGCTTGTTCGAGTAAGATTCCCGAGAGCCCAGAAGAATTAACAAATCTTGCTAGAGATTACGAATTGGGTATAAACACAAAGAATTACGAGCTTGGTATAGACACAAAAGATGACAATGAAAAAGCATTTTTTTTGTATCAAAAAGCTGCTAATCAAGGATATGCAAAAGCTCAAGCTTCGCTTGGTAGCATGTATTACTATGGAGTAGGGACTAAACAGGACTATAAACAGGCATTTTTTTGGTATCAAAAAGCTGCTAATCAAGGATATGATAGAGCTCAACTTTTACTTGGTGAAATGTATTATGATGGAAAAGGAGCTGACCAAAATTATAAGGAAGCACTATATTGGTTTCAAAAGTCTGCATATCAAGGGAATAATACTGCACAAGAAAATTTAGGGAAAATGTACCTGTATGGAAAAGGGGTAAAGCAAAATTATGATAAGGGATTGTCTTTGATTAAAAAATCCGCTGATAATGGAGGTCGTTTTGCTCTAGTATTGCTTGGCGAAATATATGAGCATGGAATTGGTGTAAAACAAGATTATGATCAAGCGTTGTACTGGTATAAAAAAGCTGTTGAAGAAACCGTCGATGGTGCGGTAGAACATGTAAGACTTATTGAAATGAATCTTAATAATAAAATCAAAGATATTAGAATTACGTCTAGTGGTAAAGAGTTTTATATTCTAAGTGATGGGGAGTTGAAAAATGGGAAATGTAAGTCTGGAGATATAGGTTGTACTATGGAGTACATGCTTGGAGATAAGCCGCTTAGTTCTTATGAAAAAGTTTCTCAATCAAGTGCAACAACTCCACTTGATGGTGGAACAAATAGTTCTATCAGTAAAACAAACTATTATATTGGTGGTAAAGATACATATGTAATTGCAACTTATTTTGGTGGTACTATGGATATAGACATGCACCATTTCCAGATAATCCAAATTGATGAAGGTGGAACAATGAATTATTCAGAACCATTTGATGCAAGAGATGGCCTTATTGATAACAACATTACGAGTAAAAAAAATAAACCTGAAAGTGTTTATTCAGTAAATGAAAGCAAAGATGTATTGACAATTTTAGGTCCAAATAAAGATTTGTCATATACTTTCTCAAATGGAGTACTAACTACTATAGATAACCAAGCTGCAAAATCAACAAAGGAAATCATAGATTCAGTAAAACAGAGTGATTGTTTGGATACTCAAAATGATGTCATAGATGAAGGTACTCATATGTGCAGACATGGTCTTGAATATTGGTGCAAATTGTTTAATAAATTAGACAATCCAGCACATGATAGAAATTATCAAATTTTGAAAAATTCCTGTACTTCAAATACAATAGAAAATTAATAATCATGATTGAATAATTTTGATATTTTTTTACGGTTCATAATCTATTATACGACTAAGTTTAACAGTGGTTATGTGAGAGTTCTAATATTACTGACAATGCTTTTTAATGGAGATATAAAATTTTAAGAAATACGTTTATTAAATTATTTATTATAAGCTTAGGCTTTAATTCTAAGGTCTATGCAGGTGACATTAAAGGTATTAGCTTTTATCCAAATATGAAGGTATACACTAGCAAAGAAGTTATTGAAAGTACTATAAATCTTATAGATTATAGATATATCAATGATTCGACGCTTATAACACCAGATACCCCACTCAAAAAAAGCGATTTTGGACTATACAACGAAAAATCTTTAGTATACCATGTTCCAAATTCCAAATATTATTTAATACAATCATTAGTAGGGGTAACGTCTGGCAAAAGAAATCTTAAAATTGCTAATCGCGAGAATAATCCTTACTTGATATTATCAGAGAGTAAGCCGTTAATTACGGATCTTGGCAGTGAAATAATTGAAGAAGGCGTTTTTTCTGATAGTAAAATAACTGTTGAATTTTTATCAGGTGTTCAAGATGTAGATTATGTTTACTGTGAAACACTTAGTCGCTTTCAATCGGGTAATAATGAAAATGTATGGTATCATGAAGCAAATGGTAAATATTTAATTACAGAATACATAACAGAATATCCAAAGATAGATAATAATGGTTCACGTAAGAAATCACGTAAGAAATCACGCTGTATTATAACTCAAGTACTAGACTCTCAGCAGTTTAAAGATTTGGTAAATAGGAATGAACAACAGGCAAAACAAAAACTGGATAATTATAATGCAAATATGTCCCAAGTGGATAAATTATCATCAAAGATGCACATGCGAGGCTGTATAAGATTTAAGGATCCTTTTCCTTTGGGGTTAGAAATTCAATCTACAACCGACTGCTTATTAAATCTTCGCTCGTGGTGTCAACAATATAGAAAAATTACTAATAAAGGTACTACAAGTCAGTTTACCGATATGATGGATGGATATTGTAATTAAACTTAAATTATTTTCTCGTTGAAGATTAAAATTAATTTTTCTGAGTAAACATTATGAAAAATAAGCCTCAAGTTCATCAGGTTTCGCGTCTTACTTTAATTTTGTTAGCAGCATTTATTTCTTTTCTTCTTAGTGCTTGCAATGGTAGCAGTGGTAATTCAAATAATCCCACTTATGCACAGATTGCTGTGCCAACTACGACCTATTTGGATAATGGTAATCAGACTAAATTTGCAACTTACACAAGCGCTGGAAATGGTCAGTTAGTGTTAACAGAAATTGACACAGGTTCAGATTTTTATGTGGTTGAATCTAGCTTTGTCGGTCCAAACGTAGTTCGTACTAATCAGATGATTCCATTAGTTTATGATCATGGAAACACCTTTCGCCCTGGTATATTGGCTTATACCAATGTTAATTACTTAACTGAAAGTGGTGCTATAATTATTGGAACCAATGCGCAAGTACCGATTGTGATCGTTGCCGATGGTGAGATTAGTAGTGTGGAGAGCCAGAACCATGCAATTCTGGGTATGCGGATGAATAGTAATCTATCGGCGAAGCTTTTCTTACCTTATCCATATAACCAGATGTTTATGTTAGACTTTCCTGATAACAAGTTAATTTTTGGCAATTTTAGTTCAAGTCAGATAAGTAACTTTGGCACAACTCAACTAATTGAAAGTGCTTGTGACAATGAATCAGCTGTCACTACTTCGCAGGCCAGTTGTTGGAATGATATGGCATTACAAGTAAGCTATACTGCGAATTATAAAAATAAGAAAATTGAGTCAACTTTTAATACTTTGTTTGATAGTGGTGCAGCATCGAATTTTCAAGTAAATCCATTACCAGATTGGTTAGAAGCTAACAAAACTGGTGCAAATATTGAAAATGCACAGGTTAGAAATCAGGTACGAGCAAGTTTATCGACTAATTTGGGTGATTTTAATGTACCTCTAAATTTACCAATTGGGGCGAATGAGTCGCAATTTAACGGTGGAAATATGGTTAATGCAGGCAATAACTTATTTAATTTCTATCAAGTTTTATTTGATCAAGTACATGGACGAATTGGTTTACTTAATAATACCAGCAATCGCTCGGTCACAGTACCATTAACGTATCAATTACAAGGTGAGTCAATGGGGTTACATGTGCAAATTAATCTTGGTAGTAACCCAGTTTATGTTGCTCTTGACACTGGTTCAATTGGGTTACGGGTATTAGAAAGTCAAATTTCAGATTGGTCAAATATTACCTCTGATACCAAGTATCATCTTAATTACGAATATCGTGATGGCGTAGTTATTCGTGGGTATTTGGCTAATGGCCCAATTTCGCTTGGTGGAATTACGACTAATATCGATTTCATGGTAATTGATAGTGTAACGTGTAGCTTACAAATTCCTAATTGTCCAAAAGGTTCATTTGTTGCAAGTGGACGTGGCGGTGTAATGGGAGTGCGTTTGGATAATAAGGGTGAATATGATGATGGAATTTGGAGTCCATTACCACAGTTTGCTGGAAATTATTCGAATGGATTTATTATTAGTGGCAATTTATCTGCTCCAGCGCTGACTCTTGGTTTGACCTCAACTAATCAGGTGGGATTTGGTATGCAAAGCTTGTTACCGTATACGCAACCAACAGATAATTTGGCCCCATATTATTTGTGGGATGTCGCTCTTCCTGCTAAAATTAGTTACCCCTTAAGTGGTGGTGAACTTAAAGAAAAGGTTGGGTTAGTGCTTTATGATACTGGGACCGCTCAGTATACGATTTATAACCAAGATTCTAATCAAGTTGGGATAATTGCGAGTGGCTTAACGATTAATCAAACACAACGAGTTGGTAGCGGTGATTATTTTATTTGGTCTTTTACTACTGGTACTACGCTGTTTGTTAATGCGGCTTATCGCTCAAACGAAAGCCCAGATGTTTTAGTTAACACAGGTAATACTCCGTTTACAATGTTTGATATTCTTTATGATGTGCAAAATGGACAGATGGGCTTTAAATCAAATAATTAGTACTCTGAAGTGTTAAAATATAGTTATGTAAGTAGTTGAGTAGTTTCATTTAATAGTATTTATGGTTTAACGTTCATACCTGATGCTTGACTATTATCAGTATTTGATTGTAGTATGCATAATTCGTAGTTTACTTTTTGTAATTACTACTTTGTGATATTAAAAGTGATTGTTTATTATTAGATATGATTTTAAAATTATGGAGAATTATTATGCGTGAAAATATTGAGCAATTTTTAAGTTCTGCGGCATTTGGTGTAATTGGTGCCTCGGCAAATCGTGCTAAGTTTGGTAATATGGTTTTACGCTGTTATCAACAAAATTCACGAGTAGTTTACCCTGTCAATCCTCAATTAGATGAGGTTGAGGGTTTGGTATGTTTGAAATCAATTAACGATCTGCCAGATAATGTTAAGAGTATTTCCGTCATTACGCCACCTAGCATTACGGAACAAGTAGTTGAGTTGGCTCACTCCAAAGGCATCAAGAATATTTGGATGCAGCCTGGTGCTGAAAGTGAGTTAGCTGTTCAAAAATGTGTTGAGTATGGCATTAATGTAATTGCCGATGGCAGTTGCATTTTAGTTATGCTAGGGTTTCCACACTAATTTTTAGTCGGCAAAGAATTGAGATATTTCTAATGCCAATTGCTTAGGGTAATGATGCAAGAAAAAGTGCCCGCCATTTGGGTAGCTAATTAGTTTGGAGTTGGGGATTAGGTCATGTAGTATCCAACTAGCCTCCGGTTTTGTTACCCAATCATTTTTAGCTACGGTTATTAATGTTGGTAGGCTAATTTGCTTGAGTTTGTCATGATTGGAACGCCAATTTGCCACGGCTTGGTCTTGTAGTGCCTGAGCTTTATCATTGAATGGATAAACATAATGCTGAATTGGTAAAATTGTTTTAGCTAAGTATTTACGTAATTCTAAAGATGGAACTTCAGAAAAAAACACTTCAGTTAGGCGTTCACGGTTTTCTTTATTAGGTTTATCGCGCAAGTTCCTGACTAATTGATGTAGTCTACCGAGGGTAAAGCTGTAGTCTGGTTGACTGACAATGAAAATTAACCCACTAAGTATCTCTGCGTGCTGGTAAGCCATTGCTTGCGCAATAATACCACCCATTGACCAACCGCAAACTAAAGGTTTATCAAGATTCAATGCATTAATAAAATCTCTACAATCTAATGCGAGCCCATCCATATCTTCAGTGTTATTTGAGTAGCTTTCTCCAACCAAGCGATTATCTGGCAAATAAAGCGTAAATTTATTTGCCAGAGTATAAATAAATTCACTATTCCAATGTAGTAAATTTCCCGAATAACCAACTAACATAATTAATGCAGGACCTTTGCCTAGTGTTATATAGCCAATTTGCCCACTATCCGTCTGAATGGTTTTGTATTCGTGCTGCTGTAATGTCATTAGATTTCCTTGTGTATTAAAATTATCTCACGTTACATTTAGAAATAGGTATGGTTAATTTTAATTATTACTACTAGTGAATTTTGTGTAATGTATTTGCCATTCTAATAATTTTTTAATGCAAAAAGCCACTCAGATTGAACTGAGTGGCTTTGAGATAATTAAGCTAAGTTATTAACTTAACTAAATATTACCAGCTTTTACGTTGTGAGTATCCACTACGGAAGCCACCATCTGTTTTTGGTTTGTCTTCTTTTTCTTTAACAACCAAAGAACGGTTTTTATAACTTGTACCATTTAATGCACTAATGCATGTTTGTGCATCAGAAGTACTTTCCATGTCTACAAAGCCAAAACCTTTGCTTTGACCAGTATCTCTGTCACTAACAACTTTGGCAGTAACAACGCTACCGTGCTGTGCGAACAGATCTTGTAATTCTGAACTTGTAATGCTGTAATCTAAACCAGCTATGAAAATTGATTTTTGCATAGTAAATGCCTTTTAAAATAAATAAATAAGAATAAAACTGAATATTTGATGGCAAGATACTGTGAAAATAATTAAATTCTAGCTAGATATGATGTGCATTAAAGATTAAATTTTAAATGAGCTCAGATTATAGCATTCTAATTGTTGTCTGGTGGATTTATTTGAAATTAATTATTCATTTAGTAAACTTTGAATTCCGATTTCAAAGCGTAATGGCTTAATTAGTGGACTATAGCGTACAACTACTGAACCATCTCGGTTAATTAAGAATTTAGTAAAATTCCATTTGATGCTTGTCGAACCGAAAATTCCTTTGGCACGTTGTTTCAAATATTGATAAAGTGGATCGGTGTTTTGACCGTTGACTTGAACTTTATTCATCATTGGGAAGCTGACCCCGTAATTTAGACTACAAAATTGCTGAATTTGTTCTGCGTCTCCTGGCTCTTGATTGCCAAATTGATTACATGGAAACCCGAGAATTACTAGTCCTTGATCTTTATAGCGTTGATAGAGATCTTCTAATTCGGTGTATTGTGGAGTGAAGCCACATTTACTGGCGGTATTTACAATTAGAATTACTTTGCCCCTAAGAGTAGATAAGTCTAATTCTTCATTATTTATAGTTTGAACTTTGAAATCATAAATTGAGGTTGGCATAGCGTGTCCTTTTATTGTGTGTTAAATCATTCTCAAGTCCGTATATTAGTTTTATTCAAATATTAAATTGCAAGATGTATTTTCTGGTATTTAGAAGAATAATTCAAGTTTATCTTAAGCAAAATGTTGAGTTTTTTGATTTAGTTTATTTTAAATTAACTTTAATTGAAGTAATTTCATGACTTTTCTTATAGTTAGCTTTTATATACCGATTCTTACAAGTGGTTCTTATATTTCTGTATAACTGTAATACAATTTTGTCTATTGATAGTATCTTGATTTTTTGGTTAAGATATCGACCTTGAAAATAATGTCTACCAAAATATGTTTAATGTTTAGAGTGGCTTTTAATTTAAATATGGTTTTATTGATTGGTTTAATTTTGTAATGCACTAATTCTTTTTTTCCGATCATCTTCATAGCGTTGGATACATTCATCAATGAAATTACAAAAAACTTGAACTTTGCTGCTTTTATACTTTGATGGAGTAATCAAGTAATATTTTGTTTGATAAATTCGTAGTCAGGTAAGATAGGAATCAAGTCCTGGTTCGTACCCAGAAAGAATTCATATTCTTCTAGTCCCATGATGAATTTTCCTGTGCGTAACAGAATCATTCCATTAGTTACATTATTTAACGCAACTACACAGTTGTTTTCGGTTATGACTGTTTCTCCAGTGCTTTTATTGTAAAAGCTAATTGGTGAAGTTTCTTTTGGATCGTGGATATCTAAATATGAAATGACTCTACTTCTATTAATGTTTTCAAGATCTTTGGGAGCACCATATTTTTGAATATATTCCTTTGTCGCATACAACCGTATTTTGGTATTAAATAATGACTTGACAATTAAAGAGTCTTGGGTTGGAAAACTTAATGAAATAGCAATATCAAACCCTGTGTTGTACAAATTTGGTTCAGTTTGTCTGAGGTTTAATTTTAGTTTGAGACCTGGATATTTCTGTAAAAACTCAGGCAGGTATGGTGTAATTAATTTCGTTGATAGATTGATTGGTAGTGTAACACGTAATTCATCTTCTACTTCTTGGCTTTCTTTCATCAGGACATTTATTATTGACTCAATTTCTTTGTCTTTATTTTTGAAATAACTATAGACTTTATTGCCAAATTCGGTGATCTCTATACTATTTGCCGTGCTACGAACGAGTTTTCTATTAAACGATTCTTCCAGACTTTGGATTTGCCTCCTAATCGAAGGCTGTGAGATGCCAAGGAGCTTTGCGGTGACTGAGTAGCTATTGCTTTCAAAAACTTTAATAAAAGTAAATAATTCGTTATATAAAACCATGCGAAGAGACTTTAATAAAAATAATTAGATATGTTTTTTGAATATTAGCATAATAAATGGCACATTAACAATATCAAATTTTGTTATATCAAGATAAGATCAGGTTGGTGATTGTTATTTAATAAATTATTAAAAATATTATTTAGATTTAAATATTTGATTTAAATCTGAAAATATCTATTTGGATTGAATCAGTATAGCTATATTATACGCGTTATATGTTGGTGGCTTAATTGTGTTTAGTGGGTGAAAGAATACGTGGATTGACCTATTTATTGCGGTTATCATCTTATATCGACCTCACATTTATGAGGTGAGCTATATTAGTATACGATTAATCAAGGTTTGTTGTTAGACAAATATTTATAAAATTAGTATAGGATAAATTACATGAGACGTATTTATACGTTAATAGCAATTATTTTTACAGCACCAATTTTTTGTGCTCATGCAGCGAGTACTTGGTCTTTTTCAAGTCAAGTATGTATTATTAATGAGACTGATAGTGTGCAAACTATAAAAGCTTATATTGATGATAAAAGTTACTATGCGCGTGGGCATAATGCAATTGATGCTTTTAGTGGCAAGACAATTAACCCAGGCACGAAGCTATGTGGTGAGATACGAATGATAAGTACTGGATCTCAGTATGTATTCTTGTTATCGACTACAACTGGACCGTTAACTCGGTTTTTTAACTACTTGAATGATGTTGATAGTACTTGGCATACTACAATGAATACAAGGTATTTTAAATTATTAAATACTGATGAAGGTTTGAAACAATGTCATTATAATAGTTGTACAGAGTTTGCCATTATAAGTTAGATGTTAATTTTGTATTATTTTGTCTAATTATTACTGTAGTTTAAGGTTAAAGGTTGGTATCTGTTTATTGAGACTTAAGATTTGTATTCGTATTCAAAAAGATTAAATTTTATGGTATAATTCGCACCGTAAATAAGTCAATTAGTGATTTCTTCTCAGCTTCTTGAATTTGTCTTCATGTTTTGTCTCGCTTAAGCTCTCATTTTAAACTTTTCTTGTCTAACAATAGTAGATTTAATTGTTGTAATTTGAAGGTGCATAAATCTGTGTTATTCTATATAACATTTGTTAAAAAAATACCAGAATTGCCCGGTTCAATGATAATTGATTGTTGTACTATGGTACACCTTGTGAGCGGGTATTATTTCTTGTTTCTATGGTGCAGTGCACAGGTCTAATGCCTTGTATTGTTTTATATAAAATTATGATATTGGTGGTTGGCTTATTTTATTACCCAATATCTTATTGTCATATAAGAAAAAAATATCTAGATATTTGTATACCGTCTAAGTTATATTATCTCGCTTTATTCATGAATTTTCTTGTATATCTATAGTAGATGTACTGCAGTGTTATTTTTTGTTTTATTATTATTTATTTCGTGTGGAAAATTATGTTAAAAAAAATAGTTGTTGGTCTGTTATTAATGACACCATTTATTTTAGTTACTGGATGCAATAGTGGTAGTGTTCAATCTGCCAGTAATGACGTGGCTGTAAATACGGCTACTGCAATGTCTAATTCAGTTACGAGTTTAGCTGCTACAGATATTTCACCAAGTAGCAGTGAAGATTCTTGTTTAAAAGCAGTACTAGAGCAAACCCAAAATTCTAATAAATTAACTACAACAGTAACATTTAACAATACTTGTAATTACGATACTTATATCGGTGGATATAAAATAAATTTCACTTCAGAATATACGGATGATAGTAAGGCACAATTAGATCCAATTTCCTTTGCCTACTTAAATTCAAGTGGAAATACTCGCAACTATAATTTAAAGTTTGTTGCGAATAGATATGCTTGTCCAAATAGTAGTGGCTCTTTTGAGAATTTAACTGGTGTGCTTGGTGCGCGCAAGGTTCAGGCTGGAACTAGCGTGGTTTTAAAAGGCATAACGACTTTGGCAAGTGGTAAGGTTTATGATCTTCCTTTGGCTAAAGCTAGCTTTAGAGTTCTAAGTCCAACTTCTGTCGCGCAAAATGAGTTGGGTACATCATTGTCTGATCCAGAATCTTTTAATTATGCGCTTTCAGAAAGTAATACGAATAAAGGAAATGACTCTCTAAGAAATATTCCGTTGAATCAATATGGTCTAAAAACCATAATGATAACCAATCATCGTTGTACTGATGTTGAATCTGCTATTCCAACTTTGGTATTACCAAGTAAAGTTACGATTGATCGCTTGCGTACAACTTGTAAAATTGATGGTAGTCAACGCCTATTATCTGAGCAGAGTTGTCGTTTTGTATTGCGTTATGATCCACAAGCAAACGATGTTATGCAAGCATATGAATCATTAGTTAATGTTGATGTGTATGCTAGAGCAGTTAATAATGGTCTGATTTCACGTAGCAATGTGTTTAAAATTCCTTATAGCTCGCGAGGTAAAATATCTGGAGTACAAATTGTTAATGATAAACTTGTAGTTGTAGATAATCAGCCTAATGGCCTAAAAAATACTTCCATTGGTAGCTTTGGTTTGAAAACATACACAATTAGTAATTCATCTGGCCAAGCTGTGGAGTCTATTACATTGTCTTATGCTCCAACTAGTTTGGGATTACCTGCGGGTTTAGCATATGATTCTACTCGTACTACTTGTAAATTAGATGGGACTCAGGCCTTGCCAGCAGGGCAAAGCTGTAATGTAGCTATTAAATACACTCCAAAAATGCAACAAGTTGAAGAAAGCGCAGTTTTTCAGGCGCTGGGATACTTAAGCAGTAGTAATAAATCTGTGGCTTATGTAAGTAATAAATCTGCGCTTGCATATTCAACGAGCGTAAATAATACTGCATCAATAATGCCAACTTCTACAGATTTCATCAGCGGTTTTGATATTGACGCCAATGTTACTGGATTAACCTTTAATAATTCTATTACGAGTATTCCAGCTGGATCATTTGGCTTAAAGGCATATTTAATTTCTAACGACACAGGGCAAAATATGTATAACGTGAATATTAATAATATAGCTGAGCTATCTGCACTTGCAACATTAAAAATTGATGAAACACGGAGTACCTGTAAATTTAATACGACATTGGCGTATAATAAATTTAGTTTAAAAGAAGGGCAAAGTTGTTTATTAGTGTTCAAATATTCGCCAACCACAACCAATAAAGCTAGCGTGAATTATAATTTGATTATATCGGGTTATAATTCCGCTGGAAGTAAAGTTGTAAGTGAGTCAACTATAGTACAAGCAACATCGAGATAATTCGTTGAAATTGTTCTTGAGTTAAGGTGGGAATCAATTTAGTTGAGTTCCCATTTTTTTATTTTATACGATTTATTAAATTGCTTCGTTAGTAGTTTGTTGATCGCATAGGTTTGAGTGTTGTTTCGTTAAACAATTTATAATAGTAATAGAGGTTAATTTGCTATAATGATTGGTTGTACCTAGTATTTCGATGGCAGTCAAATTTATGGTTATGAAATTGATGTTAGTTGCTAATCAGTTATTTTAGTGATTTAATAGTGGGCAAATTTTTAGATAGTTAGATGTGTTAGTATATGTATATGCAAAAAAAATATCCCATGCGCTTATGTAATTTGTGGTTAATAAGTACTCTTGCATTGATTGGTGCCAGTTGTTCTTTTATACCACGCACTGTTTTGGATGCTGATTCTGGGAATATTATTGAGTCGACTACGACTAGTGGTAAATATAAAATCCATATTTATCCAATTGATGCTGCCGCAGTAGCACAAAATAATAAAGCTAATTATGTTTATACGGTTGGTGATCGAGATCAGTTGGTTATTTATGTGTGGGGGCATCCTGAGTTTAGTTCTCCACTTGGTACTTCTTTTACCGGTGATAAGAGCCCTATTCTGATGGATGGCGTTGATGATTCGAATGGTACAATTGCTTCACGAGATATTTTAGATAGTGGTTTATCTTCATATACGGTGGATGAACAAGGGAATATTTTTGTACCACTCATTGGTATGGTGAAATTATCGGGTAAGAGCATCAGTCAAGTTCGCGTGGATTTAAGTAAGCGGTTGGCTAAATATGTTGTAAATCCACAAGTTAGCGTCAGGATGGCTGCATACCGGAGTAAGCGTGTCTATGTTTTGGGTGAAGTTATGAAGCCTAATGTAGTGACCCTAAACGATGTGCCTTTAGATTTAGCTGGAGCTTTGAGTTTTGCAGGTTGGGTTAATTTGAGTTCTGCAGATGTGAAGAATATTTATATTTTGCGACGTGTTTCTGATCAAGATATTACCGTGTATCGCCTTGATGTAACTACTCCAACTAGCTTACTGTTTGCCAATAGTTTTGCGTTACAGCCAGCTGATGTAGTTTTTGTTACCACCGCTGGCTTAGCACAATTTAGTCGTGTTATGAGTAGTTTTGTTAATGCGGCTCAAGCGATTTGGTTTACCGCGAACATTGTACCTGTTGGTACCGTAATCATTCCACAATGATAGGTTTGTCATGAAAAAAGATTATGTACGTGAAGTCGGTTTAGCGACCTTAGCTAAGAGTGTTAAGATTAACTTTAAGTTAATTTTATTGGTGTTAGTTCCGTTCATGATGATTGCTGTGACATTGATTGTAATTAAAAATAAGCGGCAAGTTAGTAAATTTACGACCATGGGTGTGATCCAAATTAACAACGTAAATCCTCTGACATACTCTGATTTGCCATCATTAGAACAAAATGGCGATACTTCGAATGGTACAATTAATACTACAGGTTTATCTACGAATAGTGAAACTATTGTCTCACTTTTGACTACCGATTTTATTCTTAATGATATTATTGTTGAAAACCACTTTGATATTGATGTGCAATTATTGAAAGGTGATGGTTTTTTAGATAATCTAAAAGCTTCTTTTGCCTCTGGGTCTACACAAGTTTACCCAAGTATTTCAAAGTTTGATGTTTCACATAAATATTATAATCATAAATTAAAATTGGTTTTTACGTCACCAACCCAATATGTTTTATATGATAATTTTGCCAAAATTGCAGACGGTGTGATTGGGCAACAACTGGTGAGCAAAGATATCACTTTATTAATTGATTCATATTCTGGTAGTCAAAAACAAAAATTTGTCATAACCAAAAATTCTGTTGATGCGGTAATTGCCAACTTGGTCAAGCAAATTAAGGTTGAGCCAGTAGTTGTCATGAAGAAAAGTTCGCAAAGTGATACTGGAATAATTAATATCTCAATTACTGACATTAATCCAGTGCGTCAAGCGCTGTTAATTAACGATATAATCGAAGAAGTCAAAACTAAATCTTGGGAACGCCAACGGCAAAACTTAAAACAATCAATTGAATTCATTGAAAATCAAACGGTGAGAGCAAAAAGAACCATGGATATGGCACAAGAGTCATTAGTCGCCTTTCAATCTGCACATAATATTATCAATCTTGATGATCAGGCTAAAAATGATCTAACGACTGTGACTGATTTGGATTTAAGGATGCTCGATAAGCAAATTACTATTGATCAATATAAGGCTTCCTATACTGCCGATCATCCATTGATGATTGGTTTACGTAAGCAGCGAGATATGTTGAAGAGCAAACGTGATGAGATGTATGCGGATTTAATGACTTTGCCGGTTAACCAAGCTACCTTTGCAACGTTGAAAAATAATTTAGATGTAAATCAGCAATTATATTTATTATTATTAAATAAAGAACAGAATCTTAAAATTAAATATTCAGGAATAACTAGCCCCGTAGACGTTTTGACGTATGCCAGTAGTGATGTAGCGCCAATTATTGTGCCTTTGTCTGCAAAAGTAATTGCCTCAAGTCTAGCCGGGATTTTGATGATTGAGATATTTTTTGTGCTGTGGTTTACGGTTTGGATGACGGGTGATCCTTACTTATTGCCGCATTTAATTGATAGTAAATTATTGGCAATAGTGCCACATTTGCGTAATAAGCAAAAAGGAATTGACTATCGTCATCCCGGATTTAACGTCATTAATGCCTACTTTTTAAGAAAGCTGGCGGAAAGTAGAAAGTCTAATTTCTGTTGTAATTTCGGGAGTATTAATCGTGGAAGTGGAAAAACATTTATTATTGATGCCATTAGTAATTATTTCACGCGCCGTGATAAGCGAGTGTTGCATATTACATTTGGTAGCAGTCATGAGTTTATGTCATTGAATGAGATTGATCAGCATCTTGATGAGGATTTAGGTTTTTCTGATTCGTGCCTTAAAAAGGTAAATTTGAAGATTAGCATTCAAAATTCGATGGATATTATCAGTTTTAAACAGTTACTGCGACGTGTAAATAATTTTGATTTTGTTTTTATTGAGTCATGGGCGATTTTAGATTCGCAGGTGTTTATGAATATGTCCAAATTAGTTAATGAAAATATTATTATTAGCGAGCCAGGTGATACACCAGGATTGATTAAATTAATGGCAGATGGGTTTTCTAATTTAGATATCAGTGTTTCACGAATAATCTATAACCATCCGAAAAAACCATTATTAAATTCAGTTTACTCGATAAATAAAGTTGATTAAGGTTATTTATGAAAATTGTATTAATTTATCGCAATCGAGTTGAAGGTGCTAATAGTATTGAGGAATTATTTGATACTTTAGCAGAAGAGCTACAAAAAAAATTTACTGTAATTAAGTATCAAATGGGAGCATTAGCTAATTTGCCGCGTGATATTTTATATTTACGCAAGTTGAACCCAGATATTTATCATATAACTGGTGATGTCCATTACGTGGCATGTTTTTTACCGAAACGTAAAACGATGCTAACCATTCATGATATCCATTATTATAATTATACGATGCGTGGTCTTAAGAAATTAATTTATAAATGGTTGTATTTAACATTACCGTTGCGTTCAATTAGTTGCCTGTCAACAATTTCCGCGGCAACTAAGCAAGTATTGGATCAGCAGTTTAATGTGAGAATACCCATTCACGTAATTAATAATTGTTATAATAAAACTCTATTTGTGGCTAAACCCAAAGAATTTAACTCAGTTGAACCTGTAATTTTACATTTAGGGACGAAAGCTAATAAGAATCTGCCAAATTTAATTGCGGCGTTAAAAGGTCTTCAATGTAGATTAGTAATTATTGGTCGCCTAAATGAGGAGCAGTTGAAACTATTGGCAGATAGTCAGATTAATTATACGAATCAATTGAATTTAACGTTGCTAGAGATTTATAATAATTACGTTCAAGCCGATTTAGTTGCATTTGCCTCGCTTTCAGAGGGGTTCGGTTTACCGATTATAGAGTCCCAAGCTGTTGGTCGCCCAGTAATCACCTCCAATTTTGCGCCAATGTGTGATGTGGCTGGAAATGCTGCCTGTCTGATTGATCCGTATTCTGTAGATGATATTCGCTCAGGAATTGTAAAAATTATTCTTGATAAAAATTATCGCGAGCAATTGATTGAGATGGGATTTGAAAATGTTCAACGTTATTCACCACATAACACAGCCAAGCACTATGCAGAGTTGTATTTAGGTATGTTGGAGTAAGTAAAATTAGTAATAATTCTAAAATTGAACATCGTTTATTAAAAACCACATCGGTTTCTTTTTTATCAACCGCTTTGTCGATTATTATTCAATTAATTAGTGTTCCAATTTGCTTGCGTTATTGGGGTAAAACTACCTATGGCACCTGGCTAGCTCTGTCAGCGGCTTACACTATTTTACGGACTGTTGATGGCGGGTTTACCGCCTTTATTGGTAACAAATTAAATATGTTATATCATAAAGATCAGCAGGAGATGCGTCGAGTTTTAGCATCCGCGGTCTGGGGCGTAATTTTACTGGGTAGTTTACAAATTGTGATTGTGCTTGGGCTTTATTTTACTAATAGTATGAGCTTAATTATGGGAAGCGCAGTTAGCCAGATTAGTGCGAGTCAAACAATTTTTGGTCTGATGGTAATGAGCCTAACTTGGATTTTGAGCGGTTCATATATTGGGATGCTGCATCGGTTTTTAATCCCTAATGGTATGCTGTACCAGCTGCTTTGGTGGGTAATGTTGCTGCAAGTTTCGCAAAGTTTATCGATTATGCTTGCAGCATATTTTCAGTTTAGCGTATTTAATGCGGCACTGTTTTTTGCTTTTGCCCAAGCCGCGGTTTATATTAGCTCTGCGTTTTATATTAAATGGCGATTACCGCAGTTTTATCCATGGTTATCTGGTGCTAAGTTAAAAATTGGGATACGTGAGATTGTTAATTCTTTCCCCATGACGGTTAATGGCGCAGTTCAACAGGCAGGGAATAGTGGCGTGGTGGTTCTTGTTTCTGCTGTTTTAGGTGCTGCAGTAATTCCGATTTATTCTACCATGCGAACGTTAAGTAATTTATGGACTACAGTTACCAATATTGTTACAGCACCATTATTACCCGATATTGTGCGTTTTCATGCAACTAAAGAACCGCGCAAATTTATTATGGTGCATAAAACTCATATATTATTGATGAGTGTTATTATTAACTTATCAATTATGATAGCATATCCATTAATTGACACAGTTTATTTATACTGGACACGTGGTAAATTGCCAATTGATCATCGTTTAATCTGTCTACTATTGGCCTCTGTTTCAGTATTTGCATTAAATTCACTATTCAATACGTTTTTAACTGGGCTTAATAATGGTCGTTATTTGGTGGTTATGGGGGTACTTCGAGGTTTATTTGTGTTATTAGCTGGATATTTTTTATTGCCAATTTTTGGTTTAAGCGGCATTGGGATGGCTATTTTATTGGCTGAAATATTATTGATGGCAGCAAATACGTATGTTTTTATTTATGGAGAACTCCAATCAATTGGAGCTGAGCGTGAAAACATGTTTGCTTGGTATGATATTTTATGCTTTGCTTCAGTGTTGTGCTTTTTATTACTCAATGTGCTGATTGTACATTTGAGTATAATTTATTATGTAATAAGTTTAGGTTTATTATTGATTGGCATGGTTTATGCTTGGATTAATTTGGATCTTGAAATTAAATCTAGAATTTTACGGATGCTTAGATTAGCGCGTTGATGGATGTAAAAGTTTAATTTAGGAAAGTATTGATGAAGACTGTTTTGGTGATTGGTAAATTTAGTACGGAAAGTTTTGGTATGCACATTGCTGAAACTTTAAATGATCTTGGATACCAAGTATTACGTTTTATGCCTGGATGTAATGCTCCACAGGGTGGAAATATCTTTGTACATCGGATGAACCAAGCGCGCCGGGTATTGTATGACGCAACCAATGGAGTTCCACGGATGCGCGTTAAACGCATGAAAGAATTATGGTCGTTAGTTAAAGGACACAAAGTTGATTATGCTATAGTTTGTCATGATTTCTTACAGCCAGCAGAAGTACAGCATTTAAAAGATTTGACTCAGGCTAAAATAAGTATGTGGTTTCCTGATGCTTTAGTTAATTTTGGTAAAGGTTATTTTATGAATGCGGCATACGATGGGTTATTTTTTAAAGATCCATTTATTGTCAAAGCTTTATTAAATGTACCACAAAGCCCAGTTTATTATATGCCAGAATGCTTCAACCCTAAACGTCACAAACTAGCAGAGGATAGTATAATTGCCGATGAATACAAATGCGATATAACCACGGCTGGAAATGCGCATTCATGGCGAGTAGCTTTTTATCAACATCTTAAAAACTATAATGTGAAAATTTGGGGTCCACCAGCGCCATTATGGATGCCAGTTGCAACTACCAAGCAAATGTTTCAAAATAAAATGGTATTTAATAGTGATAAGGCCCAAGCTTTTCTTGGCGCTAAAGTTGTATTAAATAATTTACATTATGGTGAAATTTGGGGGTTAAATGTCCGTACATTTGAAGCTGCTGGAATTGGCGCATTTCAAATGGTAGATTGGCGTCCTGGACTTGAGCAATTATTTAAAGATGGTGAGGAAATTATTAGCTTTAAAAATATGAGTGAATTGCCAGCGCAAATTGATTATTGGTTGAATAATCCAATTGAGCGTGAAAAAATTGCATTGGCAGGCAAGAAACGCGCCTTGAATGAACATACTTATGAATTGCGCCTAAAGCTGATTCTTGCTACGTTGGATCAACAAGCGCAAGGTTTTCCAGTGCCTGTGATTTAAAAGTATTTGTGAATAATCATGCCTGTAGCAAGTAAAGTTTCAATTTCAGTACCAATGGCAGCAACCATTGCGGTGACTGCAGCAGGAACCGTTTATTATTCTGGCGCTGCGGGCTTTATTGAATATTCAGAATCATTGATTATTTTGACATCAATGTTATTAATTTATTTGGCGTTGGAAGTTGTGCGCTTATATCGTTTTGATAATCGGCGTTTTTTATTAAATCCAGCTTTTTTGTGTGCTGTGATGACATTGGGGCTGTATTATGGAGTTACCAATACTTTATATTACTTGCCTGTTGAGAAAGTTGCCGCAGTTGGAATTAAACCAATCGTTACTGATGCGATGACCAAGCTTGAGTTTATTGCAATTATTGCTGCGGCTGGTATGTGGGTTGGTTACTGGGCTAAAACTTCGCAAAAAATGATTGATTCTAATTATGCGCAGCGTATGATTAAGCGTTATTTTACACATGATGCTGAATTAAAAGATGCGGCAATTATTGTTTTAGTCGGTGTTGGATTATTCAGTCGACTCTTGCAACTTTATATGGGGGTATATGGTTATTCAGGTAGCTATGATGCATTTATTAAAGCTGCTGCTTATACTCAATATTTTAACCTTGGTGGTTATTTTGGTAAAATTGCTCTAATTGTCATTGCATTGCAATATTATGCTAAACCACCGTCGTTAAAAACGCGCCTGTGGTTTTTCTTTGTGGTTTTTTTGGAAGTATTTTTTGGTGGGTTTTTAACTGGATTTAAGAAGATGGTTATTTTACCATTTATTGTGATTATCTTAAGTCAATATTCGCGGACAGGTCGAGTAAATATTATTTGGGTGTTGTTAATTGTGATCAGTATGAATTTAGCTTACCCCATTATTGAACGTTTTCGTGCGATTCGTAATTCAATGGAAGATCATTTCCCTAGTACTTCGTTAGTTGACATCACACAAATGATGTTTTTTCCAACTGAAGAGCAATTAAGTAGTGCTTCTTATGACGATGATGAAGACGATGGTACTCCGACGTATTTAAAGGTAATGTCACGGACTAGTATGTTGCAAATTGGTTCGCTTGGGGTGTCTTTTTATGATGATCGAGATGAAATGCCAGAAGGTAGTCCACATGTCATTACAGAAGTGTTGCTTTCACCGTTATATTCTTGGATTCCGCGCTTTATTTGGTCGGGTAAAACCTTACAAAATCTTGGGCTATGGTATACGCAGGTCGTAATGGATTTAAAATATTCTTTTTCTTCGACTGCTATGGGAATTTTGACATATTTGTATATTGGTGGGGGATATTTGTTGGTATTAATTGGGTTTATGTTTGTGGGGAGCATGCAGCGTTTAGCGGTTGGTATAACGCAACCATGGCAAACCAGTGCTGGATCACTAGTTGCGATGAGTACAGTGGTGATGATTTCGTCGATTGCTGAATTAAACATGGATGCTTTGGTGGTGTTGTTAGTACGGATGGTACCAATTGTAGTGTGGTTACAATCTGTTATGTATAAACATAACGCGGCTAATCCAGAATTAAATGGTGGAATTAACAATGAAGGTGATATTTAATGAATAAACTTTATGCAACAATTCATTCAATTGCCGATGAGGCAAAAGGTCCTTCATATTCAGTGCGTCGTTTATATGAAGAAATGAATAATCAGGGAAATCAAGTTATTTTAGTTGATGCCGATTATCAAGCTGATGTTGCTGTGCCATCTTTTTCCAAGAGCTTTGCTCCTGGTTTTGGTCCTGCTAAGTTGGGGCGTTCGCCCCAAATGGCAAAATATTTGCAACAACAAGCTGCAGCTGGAGAAATTAAGCTGTTGCATAATCATGGGTTGTGGATGATGCCGAATGTTTATCCTGGTTGGGTAGCTCGTAAGTATGACATTCCTTTAATTACTTCGCCACGTGGGGTATTTGCCAAAGCGGCTTGGGAAAGTGGCTCAAAGATTAAGCAATTATTTTGGCCATTATTACAACGGCCATCTTTGGTGCCAACCGTGTGTTTTCATGCCACTGCGGAGTCTGAATATCTAGATATTCGTCGGATGGGATATACTCAGCCAGTGGCAATTATCCCGAATGGGATTGATTTGCCTCAAGGTTTTCAAAAGCAATCAGGTGAATTTAAAACTTTGCTTTTTTTGGGTAGAATTCACCCGATTAAAGGCTTGGTAATGTTGCTTGAAGCGTGGTCAGCACTTGAACAAAATTTTCCTGAATGGCAGCTAAAAATTGTTGGTCCAGATAATGTCGGGCATTTGCGTGAATTACAAGATTTGCAGCATAAATTAAATCTTCAACGAGTAATTTTTGCTGATGCGGTATATGAAGGTCAAAAGTGGCAAGAGTATCATAATGCAGATTTATTTGTATTACCGAGTTATAGTGAAAATTTTGCAATGTCTGTAGCTGAGGCGCTGGCTTGTGGTGTACCAGCTGTAGTTAGCAAAGGTGCCCCGTGGCAAGAGTTAGAGGCTTATCATGCTGGAGCTTGGGTCAATATTGATAGTAGTAGCTTTGCTAATTCATTGAAGCGCATGATGCAAAAATCATCGATTGAATTAGTTGAAATGGGTCAAAATGGGCGTAAATTAATGCAAGATAAGTATTCTTGGGTTATGGTTGCGACAATGATGGCTGAATTGTATAGTTGGGTGTTATACGGTGGTGTGACACCAAGATTTGTTCGATTAGATTAATAGGGATATGCAATTTTGAAAATAGTGGCAATTATATTAACTTTTAATGAAGAATTACATATTCAACGTTGTTTAGAGCGATTACAAGGTATTGTAAGTAATTTTCTGGTAATTGATAGCTTTTCAAGCGATAATACGGTGAAAATAGCTGAAAGTTATGGGGCTAAAGTTTTACAGCATAAATGGGTTAATTACGCAGAGCAGTTTAAGTGGGGAATGTCCCAAGTTGATAGTGATACAGACTGGATTATGCGAATTGATGCAGATGAATATTTATCGGATGCTTATGCGATCGATATTCACAATAAGTTAGCTAATTTACCAATTGAGGTGGCTGGCGTTTATTGTGGATTGCGGCGAATTTTTCAAGGTAAAATGATACGTTTTGGTGCAGTAAATATTAGCATGTTACGTTTATGGCGTTTTGGTAAAGGTACTATGGAGACGCGTTGGATGGATGAACATGTCAAATTGGATGGTAAAGCGATTCATTTTAGCGGTTATATTGTTGATCATAATTTAAATTCATTAGGTTGGTGGACAGCTAAGCATAATAGTTATTCTGCGCGGGAAGTAGTTGATATTTTGAATAAAGAATATCAGTTTTTAACTGTTGGAGTTAATAAATTAAATTTAAAATCGCCGTTTGGGATGAAACGCTGGTTAAAAGAAAATGTTTATGCCAAGCTACCGGGTGGTGTACGTGCATTTGCATATTTTTGTTATCGTTATTTCCTCGGCTTAGGATTTTTGGACGGTGCTGCAGGTTTATCTTTTCATTTCTTGCAAGGATTTTGGTATCGGTTTTTGGTCGATGCGAAGTTAGCAGAAGTGCGGCGTGTGATGATAGATGACAATTTATCTGTAACTGCCGCAATTCAGAAAGTATTGGAAATTAATGTTATCAACAGGTCTTAAGAGCATGATATTTACAGCATTAAATTATGTAAAATTAACAATGTGCTTGCTTGGTCTTACGATTGTTGCAATTTTATTTCTTGATAAGCCAAGCTCTTTATGGTTGCATGAGAATTTACAACACAGTGGTATTCACGCATCGTCTTTAAAAGGCGCTTCTTGGTTGTATGATACGGTCACTTCTGAGCTTTCGTTGGTACTTTTTGTTGTGGTTGTTCTCATTTTTGGAGTGTTAGATCGTCGTGAGTTCTCTAGTAAGAAGCAGTTGTTAGCGTTAATAGTTTATCAAGTATTTTGTTTGTTGTGCCTTAATTACATCAAAAGTTTGCTTAAGTATTTTTTTGGGCGTTGTGTCCCTGATGTTTGCTTTTTGCCTTGGTATATAGATCAAAGTAATCAATACGGTTTCGCTTGGTTAAGTAAGGTTAGCGGTTTTGCTAGTTTTCCATCTGGGCATTGTACTTTTATGAGTTTTTGTCTGTTTTGGGTGATTGCGTTACACTCGCGATTGAAGGTAATGATTGGTAGCCTGTTTGGGTTATTGTTTGGTGGCTTGGTATTATTTAATTATCACTTTCTTGGTGATTGTTTGGCAGGTAGTGCATTGGGAATTTTTTCTGCTGGTTGTAGTTATTGGCTATGGTGCCGCGCTTTGCAGCCTAATGGATTCAATATAAATTTATAAATGATTTAATAGTAATAATTGATAGTTTTAATGAGGGGTTAATGTGTTTAAAGATAAAGTTTTATTAATTACAGGTGGTACAGGGTCATTTGGTAACGCTGTCTTAAAGCATTTTTTGAATATGGATGTTGGTGAAATCCGTATTTTCAGCCGTGATGAAAAAAAGCAAGATGATATGCGTAAAGCTTTCAACCATCCGAAGCTAAAGTTTTATATCGGTGATGTGCGCGATATGCAAAGCGTGATGAATGTTTGCCGTGGTGTGGATTTTATTTTTCATGCTGCAGCTCTAAAACAAGTTCCATCATGTGAGTTTTATCCACTTGAAGCGGTTAAGACGAATGTATTAGGTACGGAGAATGTTCTTGAAGCTGCAATTCAATGTGGTGTGAGCCGTGTGGTATGTTTAAGTACTGATAAAGCAGTTTATCCGATTAACGCAATGGGTATATCCAAAGCTATGATGGAAAAAATTATGGTAGCTAAATCACGTAATTTAGATAGCGATAAAATTATTATTTGTGGAACACGTTATGGCAATGTTATGGCATCGCGCGGTTCGGTGATTCCATTGTTTGTAAGCCAAGTTCGCGCTAAAAAACCAATTACAATCACTGATCCAAATATGACGCGCTTTATGATGACTTTGGATAGTGCGGTTGATTTGGTGATTTTTGCTTTTGAACATGGTCAAAATGGTGATATTTTTGTTCAGAAAGCCCCAGCTTCTACTGTTGCAGATATTGCGCAAAGTGTGATTGAACTATTAAATAGCCCTGATCATGAAATAAAAGTGATTGGCACTCGTCAGGGTGAGAAAGTTTCTGAAGCATTATTAAGTCGTGAAGAAGTTATGTGCGCTATTGATCTGGGCGATTATTTCCGTGTTCCATCAGATATTCGTGAGCATAATTATGATAAATATTACGATCGTGGTGATGCACGAGTTACCGAATTTGAGGACTATAATTCGCATAATACCAATCGGTTAAATTTAGCTGAAACAAAACAACTCTTGGCGGGGCTTGACTGCTTGCAAGATCGTCGTGCTGCTAGAAAATCTTAAACAAAGGCTGAATCCATGAATATTTTAATTACTGGTGCGAATGGTTTTGTTGGAAAAAATTTATCGGTACGTCTAAAGGAGTTAGGTTCTCATAACATTTTGTCCTATACTAAGGAACAATCATTAACTGAGTTAGAGCAACTCGTGGCTACGAGTGATTTTATTTTTCATTTGGCTGGAGTCAATCGTCCACAAAATCCAATTGAGTTTACACAAGGCAATGCTGAATTAACCGAGAATTTATGCGCATTGGTGGCTAAATCTGGACGTGATATTCCAATTGTAATTAGTTCTTCCACTCAGGCTGAGTTGGATAATCCTTATGGTATAAGTAAGCTTTCGGCAGAGGAATCTTTATTAAAGCTGAACCGTGAACAGCAAAATACGGTGTATATTTATCGTCTACCGAATGTATTTGGTAAGTGGAGTAGAGCTAACTATAACTCAGCGGTAGCTACTTTTTGTCATAACATTGCACATGATTTACCAATTAAAATTAATGATCCATTGGCTAAATTAAATTTGGTTTACATTGATGATGTAGTAGCATCTTTTGTGGATTTACTAGCTTTGCGTGATGATAATGCTGAAATTTACCAAAATGTAGCTCCAATTTATCAAACTACGGTTGGTGAGCTCGCTGATATTATTGAAAGCTTTAAAGATAGCATCGTGAGTGGGATTACGCCACGGGTTGGGACTGGTTTGGTACGTGCATTGTATTCGACATATTTATCTTTTTTACCATTAGCTAAATTTTCTTATCCGTTGGTTAAACATGAAGATCCACGTGGTTCCTTTGTTGAAATGTTAAAAACACCTGATTGTGGTCAGTTTTCGTTTTTTACTGCACATCCTGGAATTACTCGTGGTGGACATTATCATCATACTAAAACAGAAAAATTTCTGGTGATTAAAGGTAAAGCTAAATACCGTTTTCGTCAGATTGTCACTGATGAATATTATGAATTAGATGCTGATGGAAACAATCCTGTTGTAGTGGAAACTATTCCTGGCTGGTCACATGATATCACTAATATCGGTGATGATGAATTGGTAGTTATGTTGTGGGCAAATGAGATTTTTGATCGTGAAAAACCTGATACGATTGGTTTTAAGGTAAATTGAAATGAAAAAATTAAAAGTAGTAACCGTAGTTGGAACTCGTCCAGAAATTATTCGCCTGTCACGAGTTATGGCAAAATTAGACCAAGCTTGTGAACATATTATTGTCCATACTGGGCAAAATTATGATTATGAATTAAATGAAATATTTTTTAAAGATTTAGGCGTGCGTAGCCCAGATGTATTTCTAAATGCTAGTGGTAGTAATGCAGCGGAAACCATTGGGAATGTAATTATTGCCGTGGATAAGGTTTTGGCAGATGCTAAACCTGATGCGCTATTAATTCTTGGTGATACCAATAGTTGCTTGGCGGCAATTCCAGCTAAACGTCGTAAAGTGCCAATTTTCCATATGGAAGCTGGGAATCGTTGTTTCGATATGCGCGTACCTGAAGAAATTAATCGTCGGATTGTAGATCACACGGCTGATGTAAATATGACTTATAGTTCAATTGCGCGTGAATATTTATTGCGTGAAGGTTTGCCAGCGGATTTAGTAATTAAAACTGGGAGCCCGATGTTTGAAGTATTGAACCATTATCAGCTGCAAATTGATGCTTCTGATGTTTTATCGCGGATGAATTTGCAGGAAAACAAGTATTTTGTCGTAAGTATTCATCGTGAAGAAAATGTCGAATCAGAAAAGAATTTCTTGAATTTAGTCGAAATTTTGAATTCGATGGCTAAAAAATATGGTTATCCAATTATTGTTTCTACTCATCCGCGTACACGGAATCGAATTGAGAGTTTGGGTGTGGTATTTGATCCGTTGGTAAATTTATCCAAGCCATTGGGTTTCCATGATTATGTGAAATTACAAAAATCAGCTAAAGCCGTGCTCTCAGATAGTGGCACGATTAATGAGGAATCTTCAATTTTAAACTTTCCAGCTTTAAATATGCGTGAGGCAAGCGAACGTCCTGAGGGAATGGAAGAAGCTGCGGTAATGATGGTTGGCTTTAATTTTGAGCGAGTTATGCAAGGTTTAGCGATTCTAGAATCACAAACTCATGGTAGTGAACGATTATTTCGGCAGGTTGCTGATTACAGCATGCCAAATGTGGCGGATAAAGTTGTGCGGGTTATTCATAGTTATACTGATTATGTTAATCGGATTGTATGGAAAAAGTACTAGATTTGCTTTAGAATTAGATAATTAATGCTTGGGTGATAATTTATAAGAGGGGAAAATGATTTGAAAAAGACGTTATTGAATGCGACATTATTCACCATGTTGGCGTATTTTATGAGTGGTTGCCACAATTTGGGGAACTCTCCATCTGAAAATAATTCAACCGTGATGGAACAGAATCAGCTTAATTTGATACTTAGTAAATCAGTTAAAGAATGGACTGTTTGTGATGGTGTTACGGACGATAGTAAGGGATTAGCCAAAGCATTTGCTGCTGCAAAAAATGGCGCGTTTACTTTGGATATTGATTGTCCACTTTATTTTCATGTTGGTATGGATATTGCGCGCCCGATCTTTATTGATAGCGGTACTAGCGTTAACTTTAAGGGAAATGGTTTAATTATTGTTGATAATGTCTTAGTTCCTGCTTTTGTAATTGCAAACTCTTCAAATATTAACTTATCTAATTGGAGGATTAAGTACGTTGGCGGAATACCGATAAATGAACGTACAGGTGGTTATTATAATGATGGATTATGGGTTCCAGCCAGTGAGAGAGATCCGACTGGAGTATTTTTTACTCTTTACACACTTAAAGATTGGCTATTGAAAAATAGAAATATTAGCATGGCAAAAGCTCTTATACCTTTGTGGACTGGGTTTTTAGACCCAGCCGCAATTTTTTATTTAAGAGGTGATACCTCGAATGTCAAAATAAGTAATATGACATTATTTGTGGATGAATCAACTGGTGCAGATAAATTTATACCAATTGCATTTTCTCTAAATCCTGGTGAAACCAATAATCAAATCCTGAGTGATGTTGCTCCGCTATCTAAACCTTACATTGAAGTTCCACATGATATAAGCTTTGAAAATATCAGTCTTGATGGTTATTATTTTGGGTGGCATGGTTCAGGGCAAAATATAACGATTAAAGACACTAACGCATTTCGATATAGTGATCTTCAGGATGCTAGGGGTAGCAATATTGGCGGAATTAATCTGTGGTTTCCGCCACCGCATTTGTTTTATTTTAATACTCAGCCTAATTGGGATCATTCTTTAGATAATGATAAATTTATTATTGATACTACCGTTGACTATGGAATACGGTTGGGCATGGCACGAGATAAAGGTGGTAATAATCCTATTTCAGGACATGCGGTGTCATTAAAAATGCAGGGTAATAATAGTTTGGTTAATAACTATACGTCTCATCGTCCGGATGGATTTATGGACGTAATGTCTTCTAATTTCTTGACTGTAAGAGATGTGACGGCAAGTTATGATTCATCATTTATTAATTATACATTGTCAGCATTACGCTTTACACAAAATGGTAATCATAACATTAAGTTTGAAAACATTTCTTTGAGCGATAATGCTTTGTTTACTTATATTCATCCAATTAATGGTAGTGATGATGAAAGTAATACGAATATTAGTTTTATCAACGCTAGAATAAACCTTAGAAATTGGGGGGAGCCTAAGCCACCAATGTTTAGCCCTACAGTCAAAGGAACAATTCCATATTTTGGCGGCACAGGTCATCGCTTTGATTTTAGCACCACTTATAATGGTATGCTTCAAACTGCAGATATAGCTGTTTACAACCCAGATTATGTAAGCTATGGTAACAATAACTTACGAGATATTTTAGTTGGTAAATTTGGCTTGCGCACATATGATATAAAGAATAACACCTCTGGAACTCTTTATGGTTTGACATTTCCATCCATATGGAGTTTACCATCTGGTATGACTTATGATGATACCAGAACAACGTGTAATTTAAATAATCAGACGGTTTTAGTTCCAAATGCATCTTGTCAGGTTGTTTTTAAATATCAGCCATTGGTTAAAGGTGTTAATAGCTACTTTATTTTGAAGATTTATGGTAATGATAGTTTTTATAAAACTCTTAGTAGCGATAATATCTATGTCCCTTATTCTTCTCAATATTAATAGATTTACTTTTATGTTATTGATTTATCTATTCTTGAGTGACTCGTATCATACGTACATTATTTATATGGAGACTTTAAATAAGAATGCAAAATTTAATTGAGCATAAGCCTATTTTATATCGTTCAGATATTGATGGATTAAGGTCTCTGGCCGTTACAATAGTAATTTTGTTTCATATTTGGCCACATAGCTTAACTGGTGGATTTATAGGTGTTGACGTTTTTTTTGTTATCTCAGGATTTCTAATTACTTCAATTATTAATAAAGAATTACAGGCAGGTACGTTTACATTTAAATTATTTTACACTCGTAGAATTAAACGTATTTTACCAGTTTTTTATGCAATGGTCTTTTTTACTTCGTTGGCAGCATACTTTTTACTGCTACCAAATTTTTATTTGAAGTTTGTGGAAACAGCTGTCAGCGCAAGCATGTATTTATCTAATGTTTATTTTTCAAAAACTAGCGATTATTTTGCCTTAGATTCAAGTGCATATCCTTTGTTGCATACATGGTCTTTATCTGTGGAAGAACAGTACTATGTTTTTTGGCCTTTGGTTCTTGTTTTGTTAAATCTATGGAGAAGGAAGTCAAAGTGGATTAATTTATTAATCATTGGAACACTGTTTATTGCATCCTATTTATTTTCAATTTATTCAATTCAGCATAACAGTAGTCTTGGGTACTATTCTATTTTTTCTCGAGCATTTGAATTAATGGTTGGTTCAATTTTAGCCTTATTTATTGCTCAGAAGCCAAACGTTTTGAGTGAATTTTCGATTAAGGTAAAATGGATTGTAGTTAATTTAATTGCTTTGATTGGGATGTGCTTAATTTTTATCTCTTCATATTATTTAAATGAAAAAATGGCTTTTCCTGGTTATATTGCAATTCTTCCTACTTTAGGAGCTGCATTTATTATTTATGCAGGGGCGATGTCGCATCATAGTTTAATAAATAGATTTATTGGAAATAAGTGTTTTGTTGCAGTTGGATTAATTTCATATTCGATGTATCTATGGCATTGGCCATTATTGGCGTATTGGCATTATTTGAACCCAGAGGCAAAAAGTGTGCCTTTATTAATTGGGTTGTTTATTATATTAATGACATTATTACTTTCTTCATTGAGCTATTTCTTTATTGAATTACCAATCAAGAAAAAACGTTATAGTTTTAAATCGGCATTTATTCAATTTCAGTTAGTGCCGTTATTGATCATATTATCTATAGCTTGGGGTGTAATTAAAGGAAAGGGCTTATCAGATCGCTTAAGTAGTACTGCTCAATTACAAAATATGTATTTATCTAAAGATTATTGTCATAATGTGATTCATGGAGAATGTATCTTCGGCGATGTGAAGCAGCGTCCAACAAAAGTTATTTTATTTGGTGACTCTCATGCAGGTTCATTATCTCCATTTTGGAATAAAATTGCAAATAATCAAGGAGTTAGTATAAAAATTATTACTAGTGATTCTTGTTATCCGCTACTAGATACAGTGAATTCATTACCATCATCTGAGCCCACATTATTCTCAAAGAAAATTTGTTCAAATCAAATCAAATATATTTCTGAACATGTTTTTGATTATGATGTTTTTATTCTGGCCGCTGAGTGGAGTCGTTATGAAAGTGGTGGTAAGATGGTGCCTTCTAAGTTTATTTTTGATTCTGAACTTAGAAATACACTGGCATTTTTAAAGATGCATAATAAAAAAGTAATTATTATGGGCGATGTACCATTTGATTCAAATAATCTTATTGATAGCATGATAAGGAATAGCATTTTGCCTTGGCATCAAAAAGAGGATGAGATATTACACCTAGATAGTGGTGCTGTTATCAATGATCGTATTAAAACAATATCAGAGAGTTATTCAGATGCTTATTTTTTTGATATGACTAAATTAATATCACAAATCAGGTCATTTCCTTATGAAAATGGGATTTTATTATACAAAGATAGTGATCATTTAAATCAATATGGATCTGAACTTCTGGCTCAGTATTATTTGGCAGATAAAAATTTATTTAATATAGGCGCTTTATTTGAGTCACATTAGTGAGTTTATTAAGTAGAAAATTTAATGGTTTGTTTTAAAATTATATGCAGATGATGTACAGTACCATATTCTTCACAATATTAAATTGTTTTTGGCTAAATTAGAGGAAGTGTGTTGAGAAAATTAAGTAGTTGTATCTTAGGTCTGTGCCTGGCTGGGTTTTTGATTGATGGTTATGCATCCGATGTTGTAGCTCCATCGATATCCACGAAGAGGTCATCTGCTAAATATAAAAAACCTATTCGTTCCATAAAAGATTGGGTTAAATGTAATGGCATTGATGATGACGGAATAGGGCTAAGACGCGCTATTTTGGCTGCGCGTGGTGGAGCTTTTACTCTAAATGTTGATTGTCCAGTGTCTTTTCATGTTGGAATGGATATTGCCAAGCCAATTTTTATTGATAATGGTACAACGATACAATTTAGTGGTAATGGTTTAATTATTGTAGATAATGTTTTAGTTCCTGCGTTCGTAATTGCCAATTCTTCCAATATTAATTTGCTTAATTGGAAAATTAAATATACTGGTAGTATGGTAGTTAATGAAAATACTGGTGGTTATTATGATAATAATAAATGGATTCCTGTAACTTACCGTGCACCTGCCGCCCAAATGTTTTATATTACCTTGAGTAATTGGTTAAAAGAAAACCGTAATATAAATTACGCACGTGGAGTGAACACTATTTCAACTGGTTACTTAGATCCGTCGGCAATTTTCTTCATTAAGGGCGATACTTCGAATGTCGTGATTAAAGATATGCAATTATCTGCTGCGGCGAATGCTAAACCTAATAAATTTATTCCAATTGCATTTTCATTGAATCCAGGTGAAGCAAATAATCAATCATTTACTGCACCAGCAGCATTTAAAAAACCAATCTTGAATGTACCACATAATATAACTTTTGATGGGATCAAGCTTGATGGGTACTACTTTGGTTGGCATGGTTCAGGGCAAAATATTACAATTAAAAACGTAATAGCTGAGCGTTATAGCGATTTGGAGGATGGTAATGGTGGAAACATTGGTGGCGTTGGTTTTTGGTTCCCACCACCACATTTATTTTACTTTAACACACCGCTGACTTGGGATTCTTCGTTGCTAAATAATAAATTTCTAATCAGTAATGTTAAGGATAATGGTGTACGCAAAGGGCTTGCGCGAGATAAGGGTAAAGGTGCACCAATTAGCGGGCATGCGGTATCACTAAAAATTCAGGCAAATAACAGTCTGGTGGAGAATTATACTTCATTGCGTCCAGATGGCTTTATGGATGTATTATCTTCCACTAATTTGACGGTGAAAAATGTTACCGCAAGTTATGATTCTTCTTTTATTAATTATACCTTACCGATGTTGCGCTTTACGCAAAAAGGTAACCATAATATTACTTTTGAAAATATTGCATTAAGGGATAATGCCTTGATGACAAATATGCATCCCGTGCGTGGTTCTGATGATGAAAGCAATACTAATATTCGTTTTATTAAGACAACAGTTCAGTTAAATAATTGGAGTGAGGCTAAGTCTCCGATGTATAGCCCAAGCGTTAAAGGTACCGTGCCGTATTTTGGTGGTAAAGGTAATTCTTTTGATATTAAAACCAGCTATATCGGCATGTTGAAAAATCAATTAGGTTTGAGTGTTTCTGATCCAGAGTCAGTTAATTATGGAAATAATTCATTGAGTAAAATTGCGGTTGGATCTTTTGGCTTGCGTGGTTATGTTATTACTAATACAGGTGCTGCTAAGTTGCATACCGTGACATTTCCGTCGGTGGCGAATTTGCCAAGTGGTATGACGTATGATACTCGCAGTACGTGTAATTTATCTGGTAAGACTTCTTTGGCATCTGGCGTTTCGTGTCAATTGGTTTTTAGATATACTCCGACAATTGTAGCAACCAATGCTAATTATGTTTTGATTATAACGGCTAAAGATGAACAAAATAAATTAATTAAAAGCCGTGATGTTTATGTTCCTTACTCATCGCGTTAGAGTTTATGGCTATTCATAATAGAATAGCTATTATTCTAAATTGGCTATATTCTTTTATCTTATTGCCTATGTTTTTTAGTTTATAATCATTACTAATTTTTATGTATAGTTTTGTGTGTTTTATGTGTCATAAATATATTGATTAACAAAGGTTTTTATGAACGTTTTATTTATTTTCTCTCGTCATTCTAGCGATCCACACGATTCAACATTGACTAAAGATATTTCAGATGAATTTGCTCGTCAGGGTGCAAATGTGTATGTCATGACGATGTTAGAAAAGCGTAACGGCCGTGAAACAACGCTAAATATAGAAAATGGTTACCATGTATTACGCGTTAGTACGGGAAATTATTTTAATACTAGTACTAAACGTGAGAAAGTTTTAACCATCTTAACCTTGCCTGGTAAGTTTGTTTCTGCTGCAAAAAAGTATTTAGGAAATATTAAATTTGATTTAATTGTGGCACATACTCCGTTTATGTCAAGTAGCAAAATTATCACTCCATTAAGAAAATTCTTTGCATGTCCTGCACATTTAATTCTTTGGGATATTTTTCCTCAAAATGCTTGGGATATTGGTATTATTCGGAATCGCTTAATTTTCAATTATTTTAAAGCTTCTGAAGTTAAAATGCTATTGGCATATAATCAAATTTGGTGTATGTCAGATGGAAATGTAAAGTTCATGCGTGAACATTATCCTGAGTTAGCCAATATTAAAATTGATCGCTTATATAATAGTGCCAAAATAGTTCCATTGCCATCTATAAATAGAGAACAATTGCGTGCTAAATTTGGTTATTCTGATACTGATGTGGTTGCCATCTTTGGTGGTAACATGGGTGTTCCACAGCGTTTAGAGAATGTGTTAGCTCTGGCTAAAATGGCGCAAGATAATAATTTATCAGCAAAAATTTTGTTTATAGGTAGTGGCACTCAAATGCATATTTTACCTGAATTAGCAGCTGAACTAAAGTTAGAAAATGTTCAATTTATCGAGCAATTGCCACGTGATGAGTATCAAAATATTGTAATGGCGTCAGATATTGCATTAGTTAGCCTTGACCAGAGATTTACAGTGCCAAATTTTCCGTCTAAAACTACGGATTATTGTAAATTAAGTTTACCTATTTTGGCTAGTTTAGACGATTGTTCAGCAAGTGACTATGGCGATTTTCTGGTTAATACTGCACGGTGTGGAAGGTTTGCAAAAGCTGGAGATACTCAGGCACTTTTCAATGAGTTTTTAAGTTTGTATAATAAAGTTGAGTTAAGGCGTGAGCTTGGTGCGAACGGACGTAAGTTTTATGAGCAGGAGCTTGGTGTTGGTAATGCATATCGTAAAATAGCTCTTTCCTTATAAAGTAATTTTTAACAATTCGAGGTCATAATTTGTAAAACTTTGTAAAAGTCTAAATTTATTTTATTTGAAACATCTGGTTAATTATTTAAAATATTGATCGTTTAATGTGTGGTTGTATTATTTGGAGAGGTTATGCGAACGTTAGTGATTGTTTCTCATCCCAACCTAGATTCCTCGGTGGCGAATAATGTGATAATCGATCATTTGAAGAAATCTAGTTCATTAATTACGATTCGTCATCTGGATTCATTATATCTTGATTATAAGATTGATGTTGTAGCAGAGCAGGCTGAGTTATTATTGGCTGATACCATAGTTTTTCAATTTCCATTTTATTGGTATTCAGCACCAGCAATGTTAAAACATTGGCTCGACCAAGTTTTGACATTTAATTTTGCTTATGGCCCACAAGGTGATAAACTCAAAGGTAAGAATTTATTAATTTCTACCACGATTGGTGGTCCACAATCATCTTATCATCCGCTAGGATATAATCATTTCCAAGTTACTGAATTATTGCGCCATTTTGAACAAACTGCGTATTTAACTGGCATGAATTATTTATCGCCAATTTTTACTCATGGATGTGTGTATATTCCTGGTGTGTACAACATCAAAGAGGAAGTTGAGGGGCGTGCCCATACTCATGCTAAGAGAGTTTTAGAATTTTTGGTTGAACTATCTAAGGAATCGTTATAAATTTATAAAACCAAGTTATTTAAACTAAATATTGCCAAATATGTCGATAATATGGCATAATAACTCCCTCATCTTAAGGGACATTAGCTCAGTTGGTTAGAGCACCGGACTCATAATCCGTTGGTCGTTGGTTCAAGTCCAACATGTCCCACCACTCCATTTTCAGACACTTCAATAATTTACCATCAAAATCCTGTAATATCAACGCTTTTAACGAATTAATCCATTGTGGTTTGTTGTGGTCAAAATTGGTTAGTTTTTGGTCAGATAATTTTAAGTAGTTTTTTATTATCCTCCTGTTTTATAAATCTTGCATAGTTTTTATAAATCATTTCGGTGTTTTCATGTCCTACCATTGGGTAAATAACCATTGTGCTATAGTTGGCGCAAAAATAAACTTCAACTTATGTTAATATACATACTTATGAATGCATACTCCCAAGATCTAAGAAATAAGGTAATTGACCTTTATAAAACAGGTAACTATTCTAGAAAAGCAATAAGTAAGCTT
>JACCDG010893732.1_pt1 | contig 49639 bp, 52 predicted proteins | sample 7442471 | NCBI WGS metagenome assembly JACCDG01 (sample SAMN15323444, study PRJNA562643) | freshwater metagenome | isolation source: river surface water | place: USA:Blue River Watershed | collected 2017-08-17 | reverse complement strand
TCCGTGAGTAGGTTATATCTCGTTTGGTCACGGATTGAGGCGCCTCTTGTGACTGCTCACTTACAATACGAGGCACTTCGTGTTCCAGTAGCGTGTCACTTAGGTCTATCAGTATGTCAGTCAGTTCTGGTCCGGTTATATCTTCGGGTAGTATATATTCGCCATAGCCAACAAGCGGGCCTTCATCCATCGCTTTCACGACTTTCATCAAGCTGACGCCAGTTTTTTCTTGTCCCGACAGAATAGCAAAGGTAATTGGGTCTGCACCCCTAAGATCTGGTAAGACAGAAAAGTGACTGTTAATGATCCCCAGTGGAAAGTAGTCGATTACGGCCTGAGATACGATAATACCAAAGTCAATCAGGATGGCCACGCGGCTTTTAACAGGGTTGGTTTTAAAGAGTTCATCGAGCTCGTCTTTATTCCCGACAGTTAGGGCTGTGATTCCCAGCTCACTGGCGACATCTAGCACAGGGGCGGAACCACGGTGGTGTGCTGGTTTAGGCTTAGTGATAATTGATTCTATAGCAAATTTTTTCGCGAGTAGACGCAAGCTTTTAGCGGCAACGGGACCAGTGCCAAAGAAGACAAGTGGCGGGACTTGCTGGTTTATTGCCATAGGATTTTACTGTCTTTAATCTCTTTTTTGTAATCTAGCGGTTCAAGCTTGCCCTTATCAGTGAGAATGAAGAAGGCTTCGGGATCGTCCTTGATGTGGTCAACGAATAATTTGCCATTGGTATGATCTACTTCATGCTGGAGGACCCTTGCTAAGAAGCCGGTAGCAGAGAAGCGAACTGCTTTGCCTTCGGTATTTAGTGCTTTGATGCGAACTTTATCGTGACGGGGAACATAGCCATAGACAGATCGGATACTCAAGCAGCCTTCGTAGTCAAAGGTGATGTCGCCCTCGTACTTAACAATCTCTGGATTTATGAGCGCGGTATAGGTTGCCTCTGTCTTATGATCAAAATCTTCCCTGACAATCACTACTCGGTACAGCTGGTCAATCTGAACGGCTGCTAGAGCTACTGTGACCTCATGGTCACGGCTATTATCCCAGTCAATGACAGCAGACTCCATATTAGCGATAAGGTCTGTAACCTCGTCAGTTATGAGGCCGACTTTCTTGGATCGTTTACGTAAATCCGGATGGGGCAGGGTGATTATAGAGTCTTTAGTTGCGGACATTACCAGCAATTATACCAAAACCAGAAGTGATATCACAGGAGATTTAAGGGGTCGATATCGTAGTGCCAATTGGCGGGTAGTAGATCAATGGCGGATATAAGCGCTGATCGATTCTTGGCACGAATGATAAGTTGCCAATTATAATCACCCCCAGATTGCTCAATAAAGCGGGGACTGGGATCGCCAACCTCGATGGGAAGTCCGGAGTTACGAAGCGTGCTTCGGAGTGATTCCGATGTTTTTATGGCAGAAGATTGGCTCTTCCGGGAACAGTACACTTTAAGAACGTAGTAGAACGGTGGGAATTTATGCGCCTGTCGTTCAGCAATCTGTGAATCGTAGAATTCTGTCCAATCCTTCGACACTGCCGTTGTAAGTGCACGTCCCTCAGGGTCGTAGGTCTGGATTACTACTGTGCTGTCTTCGGTATGGCCACGTCCAACTCTTCCAATAACTTGGGTCAGTAGTTGGTAGGTCTGCTCTTCGGCGGTAAAGTCCGGAAAGTATAAGCTGCTATCTGCCGCAACAACACCTACCATTCCCAGCTTGGGCAGATCAAGTCCCTTCACCAGCATCTGCGTTCCAACCAATATATCCACCTGACCCTCTCGGACGGCATCATACTGTTTCTCGAAGCGCTCCTCTTTGATATTGTCCGTATCAAAGCGCTGCACCGATGCATTCGGGAATAGCGATTGCAATGCACTGGCAATAGCCTTTGTCCCAATACTCTTAAAGATTACGTCTGAGCTGGCACAAACAGGACAAACGGTAACGGCTGGACTCTTGTAGCCACAGGTGTGGCATCTCATGGAATGGGCGTCCCCATGATAGGTCAAAGGGACATTACAATTTGGACAGAGCGCATGCCAATCGCAGTTTTGACACATTACTAGCCTGGCTGTTCCGCGACGGTTAAGGAATACTAGTGACTGTTCGCCTTTCTCTAAGGACAGGGCCACAGCCTCTATCATTGGGTTAGAGAGGTGTGGACTACGTGTGTATTGACTTCTGTCGCGAGCATTAACAAGGGTAATCTTAGGCGGGGTTGTTGTCTTGGTCGCTAGTTCGGTTAAACGTGCGATAGGTATTTTCTTGGCTAGTGCGTAGTAGTACTCGGTTATGAGCGGTGTTGCCGTCCCGAAGACAAGCTTTGCACTATGAAGATCGACCAGCTTTGCTGCCACTCTGAGTGCATGATATCGGGGTGACTGATCTTGCTTGTATGCGTTATCGTGGGCTTCATCGACAATAACCAGCCCAATATTCTGGAGTGGCGTAAAAAGCGCAGAACGGGGGCCAACTATCACGAGCGGCTGATCCGCAAACAGTGCTTGAAGCCATAATGTTCTTCGCTGTTGTCCAGTTAAGCCCGAATGAGCTACCAGGACTGGCGCGCTCAGATGCCTCTGCAGGCTGCCAGCAAGTTGTGAAGTTAATCCTATTTCAGGTGTTAGAATAACAACACTTTTTCCTTCATCAAGACTCTTTTTGGTCATTTCGATGTAGACACGGGTTTTACCTGTGCCTGTATCCCCGTGTAGTAGCGCGGTTCGTTCATTGCTGCTCTCGATTTGTCGCAGAGCCGCTAATTGATCTTTTGTAAGCTGCGGCAGCGGCAGGGGATTGGGATTTCCCGCGGGATTTTCTTTAGGTTTTCCTAGCGCTCCAGATAAGAGTAGGTTATTGGGAAGGAACTGAGAGATAATTGTCCCACTTGGGGCAGGATAGTATGAACCCATCCACCTCATAAGCTTAAGAATCTGATCTGGTAACGGTCGCTCAACCTGTGATCCTATGATCGGCTTGGTTGTGAACTTTGGCCGAGGGACAGAGCCTATCACTACGGCTGTTACTCTCTTGGCTCGCATCGGTACAAGAACAATACTGCCAGGATCTAGGGGCGTGTCGTGACTATAGGTCAGTGTTTCGGACCCATGATAGCTACTGCTACTTATCAATACCTCCAGATAGTGCATAGGTTCAGTATATCTGCATATAGCGTACAGAGCACCATCTGTAACCGTATAGTGGGGTTGAATTATGCTTACAATGTGGCTATACTTTTAAGTACACGTTGTTTGAATAACAATGAAGAGGCTTATGTTAGACGTTTTTATTACATCCCGAGTTCGTCGAAAAATTATCGTGGTATATGCAAAATACCCCGACTTTAAAACACATGTCCGTGGCCTCGCTAAACTGATAAAAGAAGACGCCGGCAACATCCAAAGAGAGCTAAAGCGACTCGAGAAGATCGGATTCTTAATATCTGAGAAGCAAGGGAATACCAAGATTTACCACACTAATAAGCACTTTGCTATCTTCAAAGAACTGCAGAGTATTGTCTTGAAATCACAGCGACTGAACCAAAAGAAATCTAATCCGGCTTCCAACGCATAGGCATTGATTGGTCTAGCACCTTAGGGGTTGCTAAACTGTCTCTGTTAGCATATAATTTACACTTATGATTCAAGTAACACGTAAAGATTCAAAAGAGTCGTTCGAGAACCTGCTCCGCCGCTTCAACCGCAAGGTTCAGCAGTCTGGTGCATTAGCTATTGCTAAGCAGGCTCAATACTTTGAAAAACCAATTAGCAAGCGAGATCGACGCCTCAAGGCTATCGTTCGACGCGAGCGTAAGGCTATCAAGGTTAAAAAGCTCAAACTTGGCATCCGCTAAGGTTTGTACTTCGAACTACAAAAGGCCTCTGCTATGCAGGGGTCTTTCTCTTTGGTAAACTTAGGATGAATATGACAATTAAAGAACAACTAGAAAAAGACATTAAAACCGCAATGCTGGCTGGCGAGAAGACTCTTGTCACAACCTTACGTGGGCTAAAGAGCGTAATCTTGTACGCCGAAGTAGCCAGTGGTGATCGAGAAGCTGGACTGCCAGAAGAGCAGGTAATTAGTTTGCTCCAGAAAGAAGCTAAGAAGCGCCAAGAAAGCGCCGACCTTTATCGCACTGGTAATAATATTGAAAAGGCTGAACACGAAGAAGCTGAAAAGAAGGTGATCGATCAATATCTCCCCCAGCAACTAAGCGAGGAAGACGTTAGATCTCTTGTTGAAGAGGAAGCTACTAAAATGGGCACTCCAACATTACAGCAAATGGGCCAACTTATCGGTGCCGTTAAGCAAGCAAGTGGCGGGGCCGCTGATGGAGCGGTGATTGCTAGACTCGTTAAGGAGCGGTTAGCATGATTATATTGATGGGTGTAGCAGGTGCCGGCAAGAGTATGCAGGGTCGTTTACTGGCAGATAAAAATGGTTACGCGTGGATCTCTACCGGAGAAATTTTACGTGTTCTGGTAACAGGTAAAAGGCGCCACGAGATGCTCGAAGGCAAGCTTTTAAGTGATGCCGAAATGATTCGTATGATCGACAAGGTACTAGACCTGATTAACCTACAGGAAGAATTCATCCTGGATGGTTTCCCTCGTACACTCAAACAGGCTGACTGGCTAATTGACCAGGTGCAGATGGAACGATTTAAAATCACGGCAGTAATTCATTTGTCGGCTTCTGAAGATGTGGTTCTCGAACGCCTTAAGCAGCGTGGACGACAAGACGATACCGAAGAGGCAATACGAAATCGGTTCGAAGAATACCGAGCCGTTACGCTACCTATAATCAGCGACTTTAAGGCTAAGGGCATAACCGTATACGATATCGATGGTTCTCAGCCGCCAGAGGACGTCCATAACGCGATTGCGCAGCACGTAAATGTATAACCAAATCAAAACTGCAGAAGAGATCCAGGCAATGCGCGAGGGTGGCAAAATACTGGCTACAATCTTACAGGAACTTAAAGGACAAGTAGCGCCAGGGATTAGCACCAAAGAGTTGGCGGACTACGCGGCGGCTCAGCTGAAGGTCCATGGTGCTCAGCCAGTGACCCTTGGCTACCAGGGCTACCCGGATGTACTGTGTGTTTCTGTTAATGATGAAGTCGTTCACGGCATACCGAAGAAAGACCATATTTTAAAAGATGGCGATATCGTTAGTTTAGATTTTGTTGTTCGCTATAAAGGGATGGTTACAGACGCTGCATTATCTACAGTTGTTGGAAATTCTAATAAAAAAATACAACAATTATTACAAAAAACTGAAGCATCACTGTATGCGGGCATTGAAGCGATCAAAGGTGTTACGCGAGTCGGTGACATAGCATACGCTGTTGAAAATACACTAGAAAAAGGTGGTTACGGAATTGTTAAGGACCTTGTAGGGCATGGCGTAGGTCATGAAATGCATGAGGAGCCCAATATTCCCAACTATGGTCGCAAAGGTAGCGGTCCATTGTTAAAACCAGGCATGACAATTGCCATTGAGCCTATGGCGACCCTGGGTACCGACCGGGTATATCTTGATGAGGATGGATGGACCGTAAAGACATATGACGGCTCACTTGCTGCCCACTTTGAACACACAATTTTAGTAACTGAACACGGATACGAAATACTTACCCAGCTCTAGAACACAAGAGTATTGTAGGTACGAAGGACAAGCGGTATACTGCTTGCATGCGTGAACAACCAGCCCAGCACTATTTCGGGCTAGACATTGGTACCAGCACCGTGCGGTGCGTAATTGGTATTATGGACTCCGAAGAATCAAACATTGTATCTGTAATTGGCCACGGAAGCGCCCCGAATAAGGGTATGCGTAAAGGTGTTGTGGTCCGAGTCGACGACGTCGTGGAATCAATTACCCAGGCAGTAACCGAAGCTGAAAGAGTTTCAGGTGTTCGTATCTCTGAAGCAACGGTTAATGTAAATGGCCCACAGGTGCTTGGTATGGATTCTCGAGGTGTTATTGCTATAAGCGCCGGCAACAGAGAAATTACTGACGAAGATCGTATCCGTGTTGAAGAGGCTGCAACTATTGTAAAACTCCCGCCAAACAGGGAGATTATTCAAGTATTTGCTAAGAACTATCGACTCGATGGACAGGGCAGCATCAAGGATCCTGTCGGCATGCAAGGCGTTCGACTTGAAGTAGACACTCATATTGTTACTGCATCCACGCCTACGCTAAGGAATCTGGATCTAGCATTAGAGAAAGCAAATCTTGTGCCTAATCATCACACGGTATCTAGTCTTGCTGCTGCAGAAGCAGTACTGACAGCACAGCAAAAAGAATCAGGCACAGTACTTCTTGATATTGGTGCGGGTACAACAAACTTGGTTGTATTGGAGGAAGGCGAAGTCCAGCATGTCGCTATTATTCCGATCGGTGGAATTCATATTACAAACGACCTGGCTATTGGGCTCAAAACTGATCTAGATATCGCCGAGGCCGTTAAGTTGCAGCACGGCGGTCTTGGTAAGTATGCCAAGACTGGACCTCTCTCTATTGTTATTAATAAAACTCGCCATGAGTTTGATGCCGATGATATCTTGATGATAATTGAGGCACGCGTCGAAGAACTATTCGAGTATGTCGATAAGGAGCTGAAGAAGATCCAGAAGTCCCGGAAGCTGCCAGGTGGTGTTGTGCTAGTAGGTGGGACTGCGGGTCTACCTGGGCTTGCGGAATACGCGAAGGAGCGATTGGAACTTGCGGCAAGAGTTGGGAAATTACAGCCTCTGGCTGGGCTTATGGATACCGTTCAGGACCCAAGCTACGCGAGCGTAGTGGGATTAATGCTACTCGATATGTTGCTTGGTCCGCTTCCGTCCAATCAAGACAATACCGGTAAATCCAATGTCACGGGCATTATTGATGGGTTTATCAGACGTTTCAAGTCCTAATTAACTGTTCTGCGCACATAAGTTATGTCAGGCCAAAAGCTTGGAGCCGGGCTTGTAAAACAGGTTTGTTCATTGATACCAACAAAGTAATGCAGTATACTTTTAATCATTAAAGAATGAGTCCAGAGGGGTAAAGAATGCCACAAGTTGCACCAGCTATAGAAACGTTCGCACGCATAAAAGTTGTTGGCGTAGGCGGAGCAGGTGGCGCGGCTGTTAATCGCATGATCGATGCAGGTGTTGACGGTGTAGAGTTTATTGTTGTTAACACTGACTCTCAAGCGCTCCATTACTCTAAGGCAACAACCAAAATCCACATCGGCAAAGATACAACCCGTGGTCTTGGAGCCGGCGCTAATCCTAGCGTTGGCGAGAGTGCCGCCAAAGAATCACTAGAGGATATTAAAAAGGCTATCGAAGGTGCCGACATGGTATTTGTGACTATCGGTGCTGGCGGTGGAACGGGTAGTGGAGCCGGCCATGTTGTCGCACAAGCCGCCCGAGAGCAAGGCATTTTGGTGGTGGGCTTTGCAACTAAGCCATTTGCCTTTGAAGGGGAGAAGCGACGACGTAATGCCGAGATCGCTATTAATAATCTCCGTGATGCAGTTGATACGCTTATTATTATTCCGAACGATCGACTACTTCAGACTATTGATCGACAAACTCCTCTCATGGAAGCATTTAAAGTTGCTGATGATGTCCTAAGACAAGGTGTTCAGGGTATTTCTGATCTTATTACCGTACATGGCCTTATTAACCTCGACTTTGCCGACGTCAAGACGGTGATGAGCAACGCCGGTTCTGCTCTGATGGGCATTGGACGGGCACGCGGTGAAAACCGTGCCATTCAAGCAGCTCAGCAGGCCATCGAATCTCCATTACTCGAAGTCTCAATCGATGGCGCGCGGGGCGTACTGTTCAACGTTATCGGCGGTAATGATATTTCGATGCACGAAATCAATACGGCAGCCGAAACCATCACCGCAGCCGCCGACCCAGACGCTAACATTATCTTTGGAGCTACCATCAACCCCGACCTTGAAGACGAGATAATTATTACTGTCGTGGCTACAGGATTTGATGCAACGTACTTCACTAAGCAGTCCCCTCAGCCATTAGTGACTACCTCATTAGACACCATCGATCAGCAGGAAGATCAGAAACAAGAGATCGAAGATGTACCAAATATAAATATGGATCTTGGTGTCGATAAGGAGCGGGAAGAATCATCATTTCACTCAGAACCAAACATCCCCAATATCTGGTCTATCGATCAGCAGGAAGATCAGCAACATGATCAGCCTTCAGCTAGTGATATGGAACAAGAGCAAGACGAGCTTGAAAAACCTTCGTTCTTACGACGTTTAAAGAATCGTCGCAACAAAGAATCAGACTCACAGGACGAAAATAAGGGGTAGAGTGGATCATTCTGTATTAAATAATACAGCATGTGTAAACTTGAAAAACACTACACATGGGGTTATGCTTATAAGCATATACGCTATATATAGTGATATGAGTGGCGATATAGTACTTTAGAGGGAACAGAAAGAGGTGAAATGAAGTGTAGCCAATGCCAAAAGGCAGATACCAAAGTTATAGAATCTCGAGATGTAGCAGACGGCGAAGCCATACGGCGACGACGGGCCTGCTTATCCTGCGAATACCGATTCACCACCTACGAACGTCTTGAACGGCCACAACTAGTGGTTATCAAGAACAACGGAGTTCGAGAAATGTTTAACCGCGAGAAATTGCTATCTGGTTTATACCGGGCATGTGAAAAGACTGCAGTAACTAATCTTGACCTTGATAGGTTGGTTTCTCAGGTAGAGCAAGAACTCTATGATTGTGGCGACGGCGAAGTGCCAACATCTAAATTGGGGCAAATGGTCATGGACCGCTTGGCTCAACTTGACGATGTAGCATACGTACGCTTTGCAAGTGTCTATCGACGCTTCACCGATATAGCTGGATTTGAAAAAGAATTGTCACAGATTCGGGACCAACGAACCAGCTCCGTCAAATAGATTTTGCGAGCAAGATTGTAAATTTGACGGCTCGCCTACGGCACTCATTAGTGGGACAATGAAATCCTACTTCAAGCATGAGGGTGCTGGAGGGGAGCGCAGCAAGTCACGTAACTGCGAGAGACGCGTGACTGCACACTCTAACAAAAATTATCAATAAACAATATAAGTGAGGGGTAGTATGGGACAAACAACAATCCTGGGGCAGCGTCGCCTGTTTACGCAGCCGGGCACAAAGGGCTATGACGCTCTAGAGTGGATAAAAACAGATTCAATTATCACGAATCCAGGGACTGGAAAGCCTGTCTTTGAACAAAAAGACGTCGAGTTTCCAGTAGGCTGGTCGTTAAATGCAATTAACATTGTTGCCCAGAAATACTTCACTGGTACACCCGGAACCTCAGAGCGCGAAACCTCACTGCGCGACCTGATTAACCGCGTTGTCGACACTGTTACTCGTCATGGCTTGCAAGAAGGTTACTTCGAGAGCGATGCCGAAGCAGAAGACTACAAGGAAGAACTTAAGTACGTTCTCGCAACACAGCGTGCTGCTTTTAACTCACCAGTTTGGTTTAACATTGGTGCGCCAGAACGATCCCAGCAAGCCAGTGCTTGTTTCATCTTGGCCGTAGACGACACTATGCCAGCCATCCTTAACTGGTATAAAGAAGAGGGAATGATCTTCAAGGGTGGATCCGGCTCAGGAATTAACCTTAGCAATATCCGCTCATCAGTTGAACCGCTTGGTAAGAGTGCAGGAACAGCTTCTGGTCCAATGAGTTTTATGCGCGGTGCTGACTCCTCAGCTGGTGCGATTAAGAGTGGCGGTAAAACCCGTCGTGCCGCTAAGATGGTTATCTTAAATGCTGATCACCCGGACGTCGAAGAGTTCATCTGGGCTAAGGCAATCGAAGAGCGCAAAGCGCATGTCTTGCAAGCTGCTGGATTTGATATGAGCCTGGACGGCAAAGATATCTTCTCTGTTCAGTACCAGAACGCTAACAACTCAGTCCGTGTAACGGATGAATTTATGCAGGCCGTTAAAGAAGACGGTGACTGGGATCTCAAGGCAGTTACAAGCGGCAAGACAGTAAAGACTATTAAGGCCCGTGAGCTTTTCCGACAGATTGCAGAAGCTGCCTGGGAGTGTGCTGATCCTGGCATGCAGTACGACACCACTATAAATAAGTGGCATACAACACCAAACGCTGGACGCATCAATGGTAGTAATCCATGTAGCGAATACATGCACCTTGATAACTCGGCCTGTAACCTTGCCAGTATCAACTTGCTTCGCTATCTCAATGACGATCACAGCTTTGACATCGAAGCCTTCCGTCACACTGTTGAGCTAATCTTCACCGCCCAGGAAATCCTCGTAGGCTACTCGGAATACCCAACAGAAAACATCACTAAGAACGCTAAGGCTTACCGCGAACTTGGAATTGGCTATGCTAACCTTGGTGCGCTTCTGATGGCTATGGGTCTTCCATACGATTCCGAAGAAGGCCGAGCAATTGCAGCCGCAATTACCGCCATCCTAACTGGTCATAGCTATGCTACCAGCGCTAAGCTCGCTCGCCGAGTTGGACCATTTGCTGGCTACCATAAAGACCAAGAAGGCATGATCAAGGTTCTAAAGATGCACCGCGAAGCTGTGTCGCACATCGACGCCAGCATGGTCGCCGAAGACCTACTCAGCGCCGCTGCAACAGCGTGGGACGAGGCAGTAGAGTTTGGACAGTTGTACGGCGTACGTAACGCACAAGCCAGCGTTTTGGCTCCAACTGGAACCATAGGATTAATGATGGACTGTGACACTACGGGAATTGAGCCAGATCTCGGCCTTGTTAAGGTCAAGAAGCTTGTCGGTGGTGGAACAATGCATATTGTTAACCAGACAGTGCCTCGTGCACTCGACGCTCTTGGTTACACTAAGAAACAAGCCGACGAAATCGTAGCTTACATCGATGTCGAGAAGACAATTATTGGCGCTCCTCATCTAAAGGACGAGCACAAAGCAGTATTCGCATGTTCTATGGGTGACAACTCCATTCACTACCTTGGCCACGTTAAGATGATGTCAGCTGTCCAGCCATTCCTATCTGGCGCAATCAGCAAGACTGTCAACATGCCAGAAGAGGCAAGTGTCGAAGATATCGAACAGCTACACATGGATGCTTGGGAAATGGGCCTCAAAGCCGTTGCCGTGTACCGCGACAACTGTAAGGTTGGTCAACCACTCAGCATGGCTAAAAAAGAGGGTAGCGAAGACGCGCCAGCTAAGTCCATCGAAGATAAAATTATTGTAAAGGGCACTGTTCGCCGAATGCTTCCAAAGCGACGCAAGAGTAGCACCTACAAGTTCCACATCTCCGACCTTAGTGGATTCTTCACGGTCAGTGAATACGAAGATGGAACTCCTGGCGAACTATTCATCAACGTCTCTAAGCAGGGCTCAACTCTATCTGGTTTGATGGATTCCTTCGCCATTAGTGTTAGTCATGGCTTGCAGTACGGGGTGCCTCTAAAGAGTTACGTAAAGACGTTGCGCGGCACAAGCTTCGCGCCAGCTGGCATAACTGATGATGCAGAGATCCGAACAGCAAGTTCGATCACTGACTACATCATTCGCCGACTAGCCCTAGATTATCTGTCATTCGACGATCGTCTTGAGCTTGGCCTTGCAGACCTAGATGACATGCCAGATGAGCAGACTAGCTTACTCGATCAGCCTGCCTTGGCCGAGATCGTGAAGAGCGAGCCAGTCCAGGCTGCAGCACAGGTACCGGACAACGCACCGTCAGTCGAAAAGCCTTCTTCAAAGAAGACTTCCGACGACACAGCGCCACTCTGTTACAGCTGCGGCAATCAGACTCAGCGAGCAGGTAGCTGCTATGTCTGTACGGCTTGTGGTTCGACCACCGGCTGTAGCTAGCCAGTTGCAGTACGTAAAAGAACCAGGTTTAGCCCTGGTTCTTTTATTTTGCCTTCTTTTCAAGCAGTTCTTTAGCCCGCTTGAGTTCAATGTTCATCCACTCCAATTGTTCTTCGTATTCGGCTTTCGTTGCATTGCGCGGTTTAAAGTTGGTCATCATCAACTCTGCTCCATCTTTATTTGGCACTACACGGTAGGGGATAAAATCTGAAGTACCGTCAGGTAGTATGCACTCGGTATCAAGCAACATTCGCTCGGTATCGAACTTGGCTAATACTCTAATATCCCCCTGTGAGGTGTGGGCAATATATTCTTCGTCAGTTACTCGTTCAAAATCTGCAGCAAAGTCGCTAAAAAGTGGCCAATTGCTCAGATCGGATATGAATGCGAAAACATCTTTGGGAGAGCGTTTTATTGTTACGGCATATGTTGTGCTTCCATCGGCTCGCAGAGACAAGGTGTTAGCAATACACCAGAAGCTATCAAAGTAGGCTTTTTGCTGCTGGGCAACAGCTGTGTCCTCAATAATTACTACTGATACTTCGGGCTCAACGCGGTAGAAGGCAACCACATCATCAAAGACCAGCACCTCGGTATGTATAGGTAGAATATCGCCAGGAACATACTTAACATCCATGCAGGCATCGACAAATCCGTTTACCTCTGTCCATTGTTCAAAGCTTCGCTTGTTCGTGAGCTGTCTGATGGATACTTCATTGCGGAGCCATTCGCGGCGGAATGACTCAGCAGTTTTAATTGGGATGATATCTCCCAGGGAACTTAGCTCACTTATTCTAACAACATCGTTTGTCTGTGTGGATCGTTTAGTTATCTCGATAATATCTTTAATACTGTTTGACTTGTGTATGGTGGGATTTGTCATGGGGAAAGTATACGAAACGGAGACGCTTATGTAAAAATGTTGTCTGGCCAGACAGACATTCAAGATATATACTAACGGCATGAAGCAGAGTATTGAAGTCCAGAAAAAGGTGATCGGGTATCTTAAGCATCTCGGGCTTGATGGATTAGAAGCACAGATCTACATATTTCTGCTACAAAATGGGGGACAGTCTGTACTGGCAATTAGTAGAGGCCTCAAGACAGGACGCACCAAACTGTATCCCGTGCTGGAGAAGCTGGCCGCTAAGCAATTGATAACAATTCGGGAGCGACATTACGGCCAGACATACGAGGCCCAACGCCCTGAAGTGTTGGAATTCTTGGTAAGCGAACACGAGAGTAAAGCAGAACAATTACGAACTAGCCTCGGATCTGTTACTAACGCCCTGCATGGGATGCAACTTAATGCCCCCACAAGCTCAAAGATAATTGAATACCATGGAGTCGACGGTTTAAAGCAGATGAACTGGAATGTAGGGAAGGCAAAGGGCGAGTACCGGACCTTCGAACTTAGCCGATTAACGGGGCACCTAGGCCAACACTTTGATAATAAGTTTTATGATCGACAAATTGATAATAAGATCACTAGTTATGACCTTACTAACAACCCGCAGCGAGGGGAAGAGGCAAAATCAGCGTGGGACAAGAAATACTTCAACATACGGTACATCTCACCGGAGGTATTCAAGATCGCCTTTGAGATGACAATATATAACAACTGCGTGGCGTTGTTTAACTATGATGCCGGCGACATACTAGGCGTTGAGATCTACAATCAGAATATGGCAGATCAACAGGTACAGGTCTTCGATCTGCTCTGGAAGCAGGCCCAACCAATCACTACCGATCAGATATCTTGATCGGCTTGCCCAGTGACCAGAGAGCGGTGTATATCTGACGCATCATGGTGTTGAGGCCAGCATGGTGTATTTCTATCGCCCAGCTAGCATCGATATCGTAATCGATAAGGGTAACGACATCATTATAGATGTACATTTCGTAGTTGATAGTTAGGATCTCGGGGTCTATATGTCTGTAATGGACTTTTGTTAAATCTGCTGGAGCGAGTTCCTCATAGGTGACTGCTGTTGAGTTGGTTAGATCATGAGAGATGATCCCGCGCTCTAGCATTCGTTCTCGGTAGCGCTTGCCAAAAGTTTGATCAAAGTGATCTGTTACGTGTGACATCTCAAGCACAAAGTATTCTTTCTCGGCACGAGTAAGATTCCAGTTGACCTGTTTAATACCTGCAATGCCGTAGTAATGTCTAACCTTTACCTCATCCGATTTTCCAGCACCTATGTAGCTTTGAGCTAATGCCACCATCGAGCCGAGGTTATTCTTGAGTTTGGCGGTTTCCGCTTCCCTGGAAGATAACAGGCCTTCGATTTCGGAGAGCGGAAGAGCAGTGTAGATGGTTCCGTACGAAAGTTGCTCAGAGCTCACAAGTGCTTGTTTTTCTAGCTCTTCCAAGCAACGATACGTCTGAGTTCTGCTTAGCCCCGTTTTACGACACAACTGTAATGCCGAGGCAGGACCTAGCTTATAAAGGATAACGTATGACTTCGCGGCATCCTTAGATAATCCAACGTTGATTAGATAGGAAGTGAGAGTAAGTTCTTCGGTAGTCATAACATAAGTATATCAGTCGTTGTCCGTATTTTTGGACACATATTTTACAATAAAACAGTAATAAAATAAAATGGGTACATGCAAAAGAAAGCATTTGTTACGGGAGTATGTAAGGGTATCGGCCGTGCTATTGCCGAGAATCTCCATAAACAAGGCTACGAGATCTACGGATTACATAGCCCGAATTGTAGCGCCGCAGATGATCTTGCTCAGTCTAAGGACTTTCGGATTCATGAGTGCGATCTTGGCGACTATGATCAGGTGGATGGTCTACTGGCTGGCTTATCGGGTAAGCGGTTTGATGCCATTGTTCAAAATGCCGGCATTTTTCAAGAAGAAGATATGAGCACTGTAGATGCGAGTAAGTTGGAGCATACCTTCAGAGTAAATACGCTAGCACCAATGTACTTAATTGGCAGACTTTCTAACATGATTAATGACGGTGGTGCAGTGGCGGTAATTACTAGTACCGATGCCCAAACTGGCGGATACTCCAGTACAACTTATGCGGCTAGCAAAGCAGCCCTGGATAGCTTTGTGAAAAGTTTGGCCGTCCAACTGGGGCATAGAAATATCCGAGTAAATGCCGTCGCCCCAGGCTGGGTTAACACGGCCATGGGCACTGAGGCGAGCGGGGTAACTGCTGAAGCAGTAGCAAAGACTCCTTTGGGCAGAAATGCAGAACCGGCGGAGATTGCCAGTGTCGTTAGTTTTCTTCTTTCGTCTGCGGCTAGCTTTGTGTCGGGGATAACAATGAATGTGGATGGCGGATACATGCAAGTGGACGAAGTGCTTAAGCGCGAAGCAGAAAATACTAGTGCTCTTGTTGTCTAACAGATGCGATTACGTATGCTAAACTGTAGGAAATGAAAGCGGTTATCCTTTACCATCCCAAGTCGGACCATGCCACAAATGTGGAAGGATTTGCTCGTGATTTCTCGATGCAAACGGGTCACAGAATAGAACTGATTAGCCTGGAATCCAGGGATGGTGCAGCAACGGCCACTATGTACGACATCACCCAATATCCGGCAATCCTGGCGCTCGACAATGCCGGTCAGATGCTACGCTTGTGGCAGGGTCCGGTACTCCCACTTATGAATGAGATCTCCTACTACACACAAGACCATTAGTATTACGCTTGAGATAAGGTGTTAATTGGGGTATAGTAAAAATTACAAATGCATTCTGCGTTAAGTAGATGAGTGGCTATCAACCACGAAGGCAGTCGATAGAACAGGAGAAATCCCAAGTAGAACCGACCGGGCAGCCCGTAATAGCGATAAATAAGAGCTAAAAAGTAGGGTCCCCACAAAATCATAGATTTTGATGGGTGCCAGTAGAATCTCTTTTTAGAAACTGGATGGTACCGTCCGCTCACGCGGATTCCAGTGTCTAAAAAGGGATTTTTCTATTTATAGAAAACGTAAGGAGAAAATATGAAGTTTAAAGCAGGAACCAGACGGCGAGCTCTAGAGTACGAGAAGGATCTCGTCGAACAATGGAAGAAGAATAAGACATTCGAAAAGTCCGTCGAAAACAGGCCAAAAGACAACGCCTTTGTATTTTACGATGGTCCTCCATTTTTAACGGGCAAGCCTCACCACGGTCATCTATTGATATCTACAATTAAAGACTCCGTAGCTCGATATCAGACTATGAAGGGTAAGCGAGTAGAGCGTCGATGGGGTTGGGATTGTCATGGTCTCCCAGCTGAGCTCTATGTCGAGAAAGCACTAGGAATCGCAAACAAAAAAGAAATTGGTACGAAAATTAGCATCGAAGATTATGTTAATGCATGTCGTACGGCCATGGTTAAAACAGGCACAGAGTGGGAAGATACCATCGAGCGACTTGGTCGTTGGGTGGAGTTTAAGGGTGCCTACAAAACAATGGACCCGGAGTTCATGGAGAGTGTCTGGTGGGCGTTTAAGAAGCTATATGAAGACGGCAAAGTTTATGAAAGCGAAAAAATTCTGGTGTATTGCACAAAGGACGCCACTCCTATTTCGAAGAGTGAAGTTGCTATGGAGAATAGCTATCAGCTGGACACAGACCCGAGTGTATTTGTATATTTCAAACTTGATGATTCAGAAGAATACGTTATGGCTTGGACAACTACACCATGGACATTGCCTGCCAACGTAGCGATTGCAGTAAATGCAGACTTGGATTACGTACTTGTTGAATTTGAAGGGAAGCATGTATATCTGGCAAAAGATGCTGTTGCTAAAGCACTTACTGACGAGAAGCATAAGTCCCTCGATTACACGGTTATTAAGACGATTAAAGGTAGTGAACTAGTTGGTAAAAAGTACCACCCATTATTCGAGAATCACGGCCCAAATGCGCATCGGATTTTAGCAGCTGACTTTGTGACGGCAGAGGACGGCACGGGTATCGTCCATGAAGCACCAGCCTACGGTGAAGAAGATTATGTGTTATGTAAGGCAGAAGACGTACCAGTTATCTCTATTGTTGACGAGAATGGTCACTACACACAGGGGCGGTGGCAAGGCCAGAATATCTGGGACGTTAACAAAGAAATCGCTAAAACACTGGTGTCTGAAGGTGATGCCTTCAAGGTTGAGTATATCCAACATGAATATCCTCACTGTCATCGCTGTGGCAACAAGCTGATGTACCGAGCACATCCGAGTTGGTTTATGGATATTCAGGCCCAAAAGTCAGACATGCTCGAGGAAAACTCAAAAGTAAACTGGACTCCATCTCACCTAAAAGAAGGACGGTTTAAGAATATCATTGAGTCTGCACCGGACTGGAATCTTTCTCGTGATAGATACTGGGCAACGCCTATTCCTGTTTGGCGAGGGGTGCGTGAAGACGGAACTGAACTTCTAAAAGTTATGGGCTCATATGCTGAGTTTGAGGAATTAACAGGTAAGAGTCTAGATGATTATCACTTGCCTAATGTCATGAACGTAACTTTTGAGGTAGATGGCGTTGAGTTGCATCACATCGGTAAGGTTCTAGATTGTTGGTTCGAAAGCGGCAGCATGCCGTTTGCGCAATTCCACTATCCGTTTGAGAACAAAGAAAAATTTGAGTCTAGCTTTCCGGCTGACTTTATTGTTGAGGCTATCGATCAGACCCGAGGGTGGTTTTATTCACTCACTGCTGTAAATGTAGGTTTGTTTGGCAAATCGCCATTTAAGAATGTCATCTGTACGGGATTCATAAACGCTGCCGACGGTAAGAAGATGAGTAAGAAGCTAGGGAATTACACTGATCCTCTGGAGCTGATGGATAAGTACTCGGCAGACTCTTTCCGCTTCTTAATGTTGTCGAGCTCAGTGGTTAACGGTGAAGACTTTAATCTTCAGGATAAGAATGTGGGCGACGTGGCACGTAAGCTCGGAATGCTTTGGAACATGTACGATTTCTTTACTATGTACGCCGAGGTCGATGGCTGGGAGTGGGATGGTAGCATTGCCGATCCAAGCGGCAATCTTAAGAACCCTCTAGATCTTTGGATTATCTCCCGACTACATCAAGTGGTTAAATCCGTCGGTGATGATCTGGCTACATACAATCTGCCTGGTGCCGCAAAACCAATCTTGGAATTGCTCGATGATGCCAGCAACTGGTATGTACGACGTAGTCGACGTCGTTTCTGGAAGAGCGGGGACGATGAGGATAAGAACAATGCCTATCGCACGCTTCACTACGTCCTGACGCAACTATCTATGGTGTTGGCACCATTTACGCCGTTCCTTGCCGAGGAGCTCTACCAAAAGCTTACAGGCGGCGAATCCGTTCACTTGCTCGATTGGCCAACGGCTGGTCGTATTGATGAACCCACCCTTCAAAGTATGCAGTTTGCTAGAGAAGTTATTAATGTAGGCTTATCACACAGGGCTGCTGCAGGAGTAAAGGTCAGGCAACCACTGGGTGGGGCCAATATCTATGATGAAAAGGGTCTTCTGACGGAAGAATTACTTGAGGTTATCAAAGAGGAGTTGAATGTTAGGGGTATTTCAGTCCGTAATGAGTCGAGTACTGACCTCTTTACTCAGGAATATGTTGATCTAACTAAATCTGACACGTTTGAATCGCCAATAATCCTGGACCTGGAGTTGACTCCGGAATTGAAACAAGAGGGGTTGATGCGCGAGATTGTACGTCAGGTACAGAATGCCCGTAAGCAGGCAGGACTTGATGTTGATGATCGTATCAATCTTGACTTAGGGTCATCCGTGGAAGCTATTCTTGAGGCCGTAGAAGCGTTCAAGGACGACATTACGGCCGAGACGTTAGCTACTTCGCTTACTACCGGTACCAAGGAATATGCCTATAGTGAGGTGGTCAAAGTCGAGGGACATGAGTTGTGCGTTAGCCTTGAGAAGGCTTAAACACCCTTTACACGGTGCTCTCAATCTGTTAAGATCTATTGGTATAACTTTTCTAAGAAAGATAACATGAGCAAAAAAGCAGTCATCGCTACCGGCGGTAAGCAATATCTAGTCGAAGAAGGACAAGTCCTTAACGTTGAACTTCTTGGTGACGAAAAGTCTGTAACTTTTGTACCTCTGATGGTCATTAATGACAAAGACATCAAGGTTGGCACTCCAGAAGTATCTGGAGCCAAAGTTACTGCTACTGTCGCAGAAGAACAAGTCGTTGGAGATAAGGTCCTATCAATTCGCTACAAAGCGAAGAAGCGTGTCCGCAAGGTACGTGGTCACCGACAACGAAGCGCCCAGATTACTATTACTAAGATAGCCTAGGTTAATTCGAATAACAGAGAGAGCCCCACAGAGGGCTCTTTTTGTATTTAAAGCATAAGCACTATTGAACTAGCATTATAGGGCTAGTCATTAACACGGTATCGCCTGATGTTCTTTGGGGTGATTTTAAAAACCGACTTAGTATGCGTCGGCGCAGGGCTAATAGTGCGTCGCACAATACGCGAATCACCGTCTTTACCAGTGGCGAAAGGCACGGGCTTATGGTTAAATGGTAGGAGATGAAAAGAGTTATTGCGGTGTTGAACCAAAAAGGTGGTGTGGGAAAGACTACCTCAACCATTAACCTTGCTGCTTACCTGGCCAAACAGGGGAAGAGCGTTTTAATTGTGGATCTGGATCCGCAAGGAAATGCTACCAGTGGCATTGGTGTTGATAAGCATAATCTTGAAAGCACGACGTACGATATCTTATTTAGTGCCGACTCGCCCGAAGCAACCATTAAAGAAACGGCGATCGCCAATGTTTCTATTTTGCCGGCAAATGCCCAGCTTGCTGCTGCGGAAGTTGATTTGGCGGCGGAGACGGAACGTGAGTATAGGTTGAAAAAAGCATTACAAATGCTCGACTACGATTTTGTACTAATTGACTGTCCGCCATCACTTGGCTTACTAAGCATTAACGCACTAACTGCGGCCGATTTTGTTTTGGTCCCGGTCCAGGCTGAATATTATGCGCTGGAAGGACTCAGTCAATTACTCGAGATTATTCAAAGAGTACGTTCTGGACTCAATAAAGATCTACAATTGTTGGGAGTGGTTGTGACAATGTATGACAGCCGCACCGCTTTATCCGAGCAAGTTGTTCAAGAGCTCAAAAAACATTTGGGCGATAAGTTGATGCATACTATTATTCCGCGAAACGTCCGACTTGCCGAAGCTCCAAGTTTTGGTAGATCTATCCTTGAACACGATAAGTGGTCTAAAGGTGCACGAGCGTATAAAAACTTAGCTAAAGAGGTGGTTACACATGTCGACAAATAAACTTGGAAGAGGCTTTGACTCACTAATACCGCAGAATTTTGACTCTGCTATTTTACAGACAAAAGTTGAGGGCGAAGCCATCACGTCAGTTGAAGTTGATTTATTGCAGGCTAATCCAGAGCAGCCTCGGTTGTTTTTTGACGAGAAAGAGCTTGAAGGGTTATCGAGCTCCATCAAGCAACATGGAATTTTGCAGCCGTTAGTAATAACTCCCAACGGCAAATCGTATTATATTATTGCCGGTGAGCGTCGCTGGCGTGCGGCAAAGAAGGCCGGACTAAAAAAAGTGCCGGCAGTTATCCGGACGACCAAGCAACTCCAGCGTCTAGAACTGGCCTTGGTAGAAAACGTACAGCGTGTCAATTTATCACCGCTTGAACAGGCCGCCTCTATCGAATACTTACATGACCAGTTCAGTCTAGATTACAAAGAAATCGGTAAACGTTTGGGCAAGGCGCCAACCACAGTTCAGAATACCGGTCGACTTATGCAGTTGCCGGAAGTTGTTAAGCAAGCACTTCGCGATAAGCAAATTACCGAAGGACATGCGCGTACAATACTGGCTATCAAGGAAGAGAAGGCGCAGGTTCAGCTTCTAAACTTGATCATGAACAATGGTTGGTCGGTTCGACAGGCCGAACGATACGTAACTGCCCAAAAACAAGGTGCTAACACGGTAGTAACTGCAAAGAAGAAAGTGGCAAGTACTTCTCCTCAGACAGTAAAGCTATCAAAAGTTTTGAATACGGCTGTTACCATTCGTCGGATGGCGAAGGGCGGAAAACTCGAGATTGGGTTTAAGGATGACGCTGAGTTTGAACGAATAACTGCACTATTGGCGTCGATCAAGTCGTAGTTCTAGAAGCTTTGACCCTTGTTAAAAGGGTATACTCTGAGCGACAATCTGCCGACGAGATCATCAAGGTTAACCGGCCCAAAGGCACGGGAGTCAAGTGACTCTGGCCGGTTATCTCCGCACACAAATACAGTTCCTTCGGGGACCACAAGATCGACGATTCCGTCTGTTTGGCCAATTACTTTACCGTATTCTGCTATTTGATCAGGACTGAAGCCCTCAGGTTTTTCTTTATTATATACAGTTACGATTCCGTCTTTTACTACCACTCGCTCACCGGCGACGGCTATGACGCGCTTCACGAGCTGACGTGGCTTGGAGTTGCCAAATTCTAATCCATCTTTACGTGTGAATATAACTATTTCACCCCGCTTTGGTTGATACTGGTTTCGAGTGATTTTTGCGATGGTACGGGGCAGTTTATATACAATCAGTCGATCGTGGTTTTGCAGCGTTGATTCCATACTTGGTCCATCAACTTCGTAGGACTGAAAAACAAAAGCTGTCAGGCATAATGCGATAAGCGGGGCAATAATAAGAATGGCGATGGTAGATATGATGCTTTTGATGCCTTCTTTTTTGGTTCGTTGCTCAGTTTGTTGTTGATCTTGATCGACTACGTTGTCAACGACAGTCGCTTCTGTGGCGTCAACAATTACAGGTCCGATCGGTTTTGGTTCTTCTTGAGGTGTATTATCCATGACTTATAACTATACGTTAATCGAGCTTATTGTGCACGTGACATACATAAGCACTATCAGTTCAGCATAATTTCAGCAGGTTTGATATAATTAATCTAAGACATGAGACAAATACCTGCAAAAATTAAGCCTAAGGCTGGCTTTTCACATTTCATCCACATTGCATTGATGTGCTTACTACCGGTGTTATTGTTGGTGCTGGTGCGTTTAAGATTCTCTCAGCTTCCAATCGGAATTGCACTAATTGTATTGAGTAAGTGGCGTATGTTTGCAGTTAAGCCACGTCACTGGCCGGCTAATATTAGGGCTAACGCAGTTGATATTATCGTTGGCTTATCGGTACTAATATTTATGATTCACTCTTCCAATGGTGCTCTCCAGCTTATGTGGGCTGCCATTTACGGATTCTGGTTACTGTACCTCAAGCCACAATCGGGAGCACTTGGCGTGTCGCTGCAGGCACTAATTGCCCAGACTGCGGGGCTATGTGCGCTGTTTATCTCTTGGGGTAGCGCCTCATTGTATGTGCTGCTTATCAGTGCATGGGTAATAACATACATGGCAGCAAGGCACTTCTTTGCAAGCTTCGAAGAATCGTATAGCCGATACCTATCTGCGGTGTGGGCATATTTTGCCAGCGCTCTGACATGGATATTGGCTCACTGGTTACTTTTTTACGGTCCGGTTGCTCAGCCGGCATTGCTGTTATCTGTCATTGGCTTTGGGCTCGGCGGTATTTACTACCTGGAGAAATCTGACCGATCTTCGGTTGTTCTTCGGAGGCAGATTGTGTTTGTTATATTTGCGGTAACTATAATAGTGCTGACATTTTCGGAGTGGGGCGATAAAGCAATACGATAGGGGGTGTTATGGATCAAGGAACTAAACCGGTAAGAAGGATGAGTAAGAGCTTTGCTGAAAAGGCATTACTGTTAGTGATGTGCCTGAGTGTGGGATTTGTTGGCGGCTGGGCAGGTTCACGCAGCGATGAAAACGGTGTTGATACTTCGACTAAGTCACAGCAGCAGTATATTGCTAGTGAGAGTCAGCTTATTAATAAGATAGCCAAAGATGTTAGTCCTAGCGTGGTTTCAGTCAATGTTACAGGCATCACTAATACGCAGAGTTTTTTTGGGCCTTCTCAACAACAGACCCAGAGTGCCGGAACCGGCGTCATTATCAGTGAAGAAGGTACGATTATTACCAATAGGCATGTAGTTCCACTAGGCACCGAGAAAGTATCGGTAACATTATCAGACGGCACTACTTTGGACACCGATGTCATTGGACGGACTAACGATAACGACACCCTGGATGTGGCGTTCTTGAAGGTCGCTGACAAGAAGGGAAAAAAACTAATCGCGGCCAAGCTTGCCGATTCTAGTAAGGTTCAAGTCGGAGACAAGGTGGTGGCAATTGGTAATGCTCTGGGTCAGTTCCAGAATACGGTAACCAGTGGCATTATCTCCGGTTACGGTCGCAGCATTGAGGCTGGTGACGGCTCGGGAACGTCTAGTGAAACGTTACAGAACTTATTCCAGACTGACACCGCAATTAATAAAGGAAACTCTGGTGGACCACTTGTTAACACGAGCAGTGAAGTTATTGGGATAAATACCGCAGTGGCAGGTAATGCCGAAAACATTGGTTTCACTATACCTATTAACGATATCCAGGGCCTGATAAAAAGTGTGCTAAAAGATGGCAAGCTACTTCGGCCATACCTTGGCGTCCGTTATGTATCGCTTACCGACGATTATGCATATCAATACAATCTTGAAGTTAAGCGAGGAGCCTACCTAGCTCCATCTCAGAGTCAATCAGCTGTTCTGGAGAATAGTCCAGCTTCTAAAGCCGGTCTTCAAGAAAAAGATATTATTGTTAAAATCAACGGTACGTCTATTGATGAGAGTAATAGCCTAACATCAATTCTTGGACGAAGCAGTGTTGGGGACAAGGTTAAGTTGCAGGTACTCCGTAGCGGCAAGACCGTCGAGCTTACCGCAACACTAGAAGCCACACCTGAAATCTAGCCAAGCGTAAAGTGTTGAGCAAGGTGTTTACTGTCGTTGAGGGTGTACCCGGCGTCAGATGCCAGCCTAGTCATTTCTGAATGCTGTGACACCAGCGATTCGGTAATGACATTAGGTATTGCCGGTGTTCTTGTGCCGAGCTGTTCAAACAACCGTCGGTAGTGGTCAAGTCCGTCGTGTCCAGAGAACAGCGCAATTGATGGCTCAGCTGCTAGATCGCTATTCGTTGCCATCGTATCAGGCACATAAGGCAAATTGGCAATTACCAAGTTATAAGGGGTAATGTCCTCTGTGAGTAAATCTTGTTGAATAAATTCAACCTGCGAATTGACTCCAAGATCAGTGCTATTGGCCTTGGCCACAAAGAGTGCATCGCTGCTAATATCACTGGCCGTAAGGGTCCATTCTGGTCGTTCTAGTGCAATAGTGATGGCCAGAATTCCTGAGCCCGTCCCAATATCTAAGATCCGCATTGCTTTATCGGGGATCCCAAGAGCTAGTTCAATCACGTCCTCTGAATCGGGGCGTGGTACAAGGACATGCTTGTTTACAGTAAATGATCGCCCATAGAACTCTTTTTGCCCGAATATGTATGCAAGTGGCTCATGAAGTAGGCGCCTCTGTAGCATATTGTCCAGGCTGGCCTGGACCGCTGGCTCAATGATGAAATCTGGATGAGCAAGTAGCCATGCCCTCGTTTGCCCCAGTATATTGCACGCTATCAGCTGGACATCAAGTCGAGGGGTACTTACACTAGCGGATTCTAGTTTTTCTTGGCTTGTTTTAAGCCAATTAGCTATTTTCATTACTAATCAATTGTTGTTCGTACGTTTGGAGTGCTTCAATCAGATCGTCAATATCACCACTTAACGCTACGGGTATGTTGCTGCGACTGTAGCCAATCCGGTGGTCGGTGATACGATCCTGCGGGAAGTTATAGGTACGTATTTTTTCGCTGCGGTCACCAGAGCCGATAAGATTCTTACGTGATTCGCTCAGTTGCTTCTGCTCTTCATCAATCTTGATCTGTAGCAGACGAGATCGAAGAACGCCCATGGCTTTATCTTTATTCTTTATCTGTGACTTTTCGTCCTGACAGGTAACAACCAAGCCAGAAGGGATGTGTGTTATTCGGACGGCGGAGTCGGTGGTGTTTACACTCTGACCGCCATGGCCGCTACTGCGGTAGGTGTCTATTCGCAAATCAGCAGGGTTGATTTCGACATCAGTTTCTTCGGCTTCTGGCAGAACCGAAACAGTTACGGTACTGGTGTGAATTCGTCCCTGGCTTTCGGTGCTTGGGACTCGTTGTACCCGGTGCACGCCGGCTTCGAACTTAAGTGCTTTATAGACATCGACACCACGTACGGCAAAGATAACTTCTTTAAATCCGCCAACTTCACTGGGACTTTCGTCTATGAGTTCTACTTTAAAGTTCTTGGCCTCGCACCAACGGATATACATGCGGTAAAGATCTCCGGCAAATAAACTGGCCTCGTCGCCACCTGCCGCGCCACGAATTTCAACAATAGCATCGCGCTCATCATTAGGGTCTTTGGGAGTCAACAACTCGTTAAGCTCAGCCTCTACTTTATCCCTCTGTGCGGAAACGGATTGTAACTCTTCCTTGGCCATAGCGGACATTTCCGGGTCACTGTCTTGGCTCATGGTGGTCGCCTCAGCCTCCTGACCCTTTAGCTTTTCGAGATTGTCGAAGAGGGCAAGCGTCTTCTCGAGTTCGTTTTGACGTTTGGCAAGCTTGGGATAGCGGGGCGAACTAAAAATACTCGGGTCTTGTAACTCGGCTTGTAGGTCGGTAAGTTCTTGGCGGAGGGCTTGTTCTTTGTTCATAGTTCCTTTCAGTATAAAAGAAAACAGCCAGAACGTAACATTCTGACTGTTTTTAGTAACCGATAGCTATTGGTTGGTTGAAGGAGCGCCTACTTTTTGAGTAGAGACTTCGTCGGCATTCTTGCGAACGCGTACTTTGTTGGCTTTGGCGATAGCTGCTTCTTTGCGCTTAGCGGCTGCTTCTTGTTTTGCCTTGAAGCGATCAACACGACCTTCGATGTCGATCATCTTTTCCTGACCAGTAAAGAATGGATGAGAAGCGCTGCTAATATGCACTGTTACTAGCGGGTATTCTTTGCCATCAGTAAACTTAACAGTTTCTTCTGTAGCAACAGTCGACTGAGTCAAAAACATCTCATTGTTATTGAGGTCCTTGAAGACCACTTGTCGGTAGTTGGTTGGGTGTAAATCTTTTTTCATAATCAAAGCTGAATTATACACATCTGTTGGCCTCTGGTCAACACCTAAGAAGGTGGACAGTGTATCGGTTTTGGTTCACAATATAAAACATAAAAATAATGGGAGAATTAAAATGAGCGAAGATATGCCAATCACTTCACAACCTACAACACCTGAACAACCTGATGGTACGGTTCCAAGGGTTGAAGGGGTGCCTGAAGAGGTAATGCCTGCCGAGACTCCACTAAGCGGGGATGGGGTTGAAGAGCGAGGATTCAGTGCCGGCCAAATGGATGAAGCTGGATTCGGCGGTGAAAACTAAATAGCTAGGCTTGTTTTTTAAGGGGTGAGATGGTACGATATGGGTACTATCAATTAAGCAGGTGAAGATATTAATCCTCCTTGATTGCTCCGTGTAGGACAATCCGGGTAAGTCATCACCGAAGTGAAAGGATTTAACAATATGGCTGTTGAAGTCGACGTTAAAGCATTATTAGCCGCCGGAGCACATTTTGGTCACAAGACCAGCCGATGGCACCCTAAAATGGCACCTTACATTCACAGCAAGCGTGAAGGTGTTCATATTATCGACTTAACCAAAACCGCAGAGGCTTTGGATGAGGCGCTAGCCTTTATTACTAAAACCGTTGCTAGCAACAAGCAGATCTTGCTCGTTGGCACTAAACGGCAATCCAAGGACATAGTTAAGACAACTGCCCTCGAAACTGGCATGCCGTATGTTGTCGAGCGATGGCTCGGCGGAATGCTGACCAACAAAAAGACCATGGGCGAGCGAATCAAGCACGTCAAAGATCTTGAAGTTCGAATGGCTGCAGGTGCGCTTGAAGCTAAATACAACAAACTTGAAGTACAACGTTTCCAAGAGGAAATCGATGACCTGAACTTCATTTTCGGCGGTATTAAAGATCTTGATGAGAACTTTGGTGCGGTATTTGTTGTTGATGTTATCAACGAACAGAATGCCATCAAGGAAGCTAAAAAGCTTGGGATTAAGACTATCGCTATTGCTGATACTAACGTTGACCCAACGGGCATCGACTTCGTAATTCCTGCAAACGACGACGCCATTAAGACTGTCCAGTTAATCATGGACTACATTAAGCAGGCTATTGAAGAAGGAAAAGCAAAGCAAAAATCAGCAAAAGTTGATAAAGAAGGGGACAAATAGTGAAAGTATCTATCGACGACATCAAGCGACTTAAGAGCCTAACAGGCGTTGGTCTTACCGATGCAAAGAAGGCCCTTGAAGAAGCTGACGGTGATTTTGATAAGGCACTCGAAGCTATGCGTAAAAAAGGCCTAACTAAGGCTGAGAAGCGCGGAGAGCGTGAAGCTCGTGCCGGAACTATTGGCACCTACAACCATGACGGCCGTATTGGCGTACTCGTAGAAGTTAACTGCGAAACTGACTTTGTCGCACGGACCGAAGGCTTTAGCGACCTCGTTAAGGATGTTGCTATGCACATCGCTGCAGCGGCACCAATGTATGTAAGTGCGGACGATATCCCTGCAGCAGACCGTGACACTAAAAAAGCCGAGTTTACCGAAAAAGCTAAGGCTGAAGGTAAGCCCGAAAACATGCTCGATAACATCGTAGAAGGCATGCTTAAGAAGTACTTCTCTGAACTATGTCTACTTGACCAGCCATTCATTAAGAATCCAGACTTAACAGTTGGCGGCTTGGTTGAGGAAGCTAACGCACGTCTTGGCGAAAACGTGGTCGTTCGACGATTCGAACGACTTGTTTTGGGCGAAATTTCTTAATATCAAGAATCGTTGCGCTAAAACTCCTCGGGAAACCGGGGAGTTTTTATTTACCACGACGCGCGACTTTACGGATTTCTCGTCCGATTTTAGAAAATATATCCTTAGCGGTGCCGATATTCATTTGAGTTTTTGAAGGGTAGTTCGGGTCATTCTTGTCGAGCATTACTGACATAACGAGAGTCTCAAAATCATCTTGTGTGGTAAGTTCTGTAACCCCAAATGCCTGTGTGACGTTTACAACGCCGACCCGAATATTTCGCAGGAACTGTTCTTTTGTTGCGCCTCTTCGTTCAAGAGCGGCATAGAATTGTGGCGATTCAAGCTCAGAGGCTAAAAGGGCGCGAGTATTCCCATAGAATTTGTGGACCCCGGCGAGTGGGTAGATGATGGCTGTCGGAATTTCATCAATACGGAAGGCTGCTAAAAACCGGCCAATCTTGGTGCGCTTGTCATGCACGCCCTTAATAAATGTCCCATCCCTGCGCATCTGATCATGGACTTCTTTTTGCTGCTCGGTAATCCCCATGGTGTCTATCTTGTAATTTGGACTTTCAATTGCATTGCCATACTCATCGGCTCCAATGACACGCATTGTGCCATCAAATGTGCCTCGCTCTTCAAAGTATTGTGCAATCATGAGCATGCCAAAAAGACGAGTGACTTCCCATTTTGACGGTATCGACAGTACTTCGGCTGGAGCTTCAATCGGTAGGCGAGATTCTTCGGGATAGAACTCAGGAGCAGACAGGCGCTCAATAGCTATGGACATAGCGGGTCCTTATTAAATTAGTGATTAGTACCTGTCTCAGTGTTCTCGGAAGAGGAACAGCCGTGGGTTCGCTATTAGCTCGACATATCTCAAGCGACCAAATAAGGGATATGTGTCTTTGCTGACTGGTTACTAAGTAATATATTAACACTATATTACATTATTGTCAAAAATCTAGGGCGTTAAAGTAAGAGTTATGAATGGTATACTATAGGTACCAAATAAGGAGTAATCGAGTGAGCCCCACCCAAGTTGTTGACCAAGCTATATCAAAGTTGAATGATGCCGTTAAACATTTCGAAGATGATTTGAAGAAACTACGTACCGGTCGTGCCAGTGCGGCAATGCTAGACGGTGTCATGGTAGAGGCCTACGGATCTCCGACACCACTAAATCAGGTTGCCAATGTTACTGCCCCAGAAGCACAGTTGATTCAAATCAGCCCATTTGACCCTAGTACACTGCAAGCAATTGTCAGTGCTATCCGAGATAATCAAAGTCTTGGACTCAATCCTTCGGATGATGGACGAGTTGTCAGAATCCCTATTCCGGCTCTCACGGAAGATCGACGCCGGGAAATCAGTAAGCAAGTAGGCTCCAAGTTAGAAGAATGCATGGTCCGAATGAGGGGCATTCGACATGATGCACTAGATTCTTTTGATGCAGCTAAGAAAGATAAGGACATTAGCGAAGATGATGCAAAGCGTTACTCTTCACAGGTTGAAGACGCAATCAACAAAGCTAAAGGCCAGGCAGAGGTCGTTGCACGAGCAAAAGAACAAGAGATAATGACCGTCTAACCACGGCGGTTAGTACGTTATAATAGATTTTATGTCTGAAACTATCTCAAAAGTACCCACTCACCTTGGCCTCATACTTGATGGAAACCGTCGGTGGGCGACTGACCGTAATCTCCCAACCCTAGATGGTCACAAAAAGGGTTATGAGAACCTGAAGACCATCGCTAAATATGGATTTGATAAAGGTGTGAAGTTTATTTCAGCCTATGTTTTTTCTACAGAAAACTGGAAGCGATCTGTTGAAGAAGTCGACTACTTAATGAAACTGCTCATTTGGGTGGCAACAAATGAGGTGAAAGAGCTCGACAAGCAAAATATACGAGTATGTTTTATGGGAGAAGACGAACGCTTGGAGGCTAAGGTCATAAAGGCTATGCGTGATGCTGAAGAATTAACCAAAGACAATACTGGTGGAACATTATTGTTATGCATGAATTATGGCGGTCAGCTCGAAATTGCTAGTGCTGTTAATGCAATACTGGCCGAAAACCCTGCTGTTACGCGCGTCACGCCGGCTGATATTGAGGCGCATTTATACCATCCGGAGGTGCCACCCGTCGATCTAATTATTCGTACTTCTGGTGAGCAAAGAATTAGTAACTTCATGCTGTGGCGGATGAGCTATAGCGAACTATATTTTGCCCCGATGCACTGGCCGGCATTTACCGAGCAAGACTTGCAGGCGGCACTCGATGAATATGCAAGTCGACACCGGAGAATAGGTAAATAATGTCGATATTCTTACTTGTGGTGGGGCTGATACTCTTTGTAGGTCTGGTTGTTGTTCATGAGTTCGGCCATCTGTTGGCTGCTCGACGAGGCGGTGTCGAAGTCGAGGAGTTTGGAATTGGATTCCCCCCTCGAGCCTGGTCTAAGAAATTAAAGAGCGGCATGCTATTTACACTGAACTGGCTACCACTTGGTGGTTTCGTGAAACTTAAAGGCGAGCATGATTCTGCGACAGCCAAAGGCAGTTTTGGTGCTGCATCTTTAACGACAAAAATTCAGGTGATGTTAGCCGGTGTGGTTATGAACCTTTTGACGGCCTTTGCCTTATTGACAGTGCTTGCTCTTGTTGGGATGCCAAAGATTATCGAGAACCAGTTTACTGTAAAGAGTGATACCAAGGTGGTGAACAGTCAGGTGCTTGCCGGCTATATCGAACCTGGATCTCCTGCAGATAAGGCAAAGCTAGAACTACGGGATCGCTTAGTGAGCATTAGTGATGGCAGCAAAACCGTACAGATCGACAGTATACCAGCGCTCCAAAACGGTACTGAGCAATTTAGTGGTAAAAAAATCGAACTGAATATCACTAGAGACGGTAAAGAGCAATCAATAAGTACAGTGCTTCGTAGTCGGGAAGAGGTGAATGCAAGCAAGAAGACCGATCAACCCAAAGGATATTTAGGCGTTGTACTGAATGAGCTTACCGTTCAACGGTCAACATGGTCATCACCGATCGTCGCAGTCGGATTAATCAAACAGCTGACCGTCGAAACATTTAAAGGCTTAGGCAATGCTTTATGGAACGCCATTAGGGGGCAGGGCAAAGCTGCCAGCCAGCAAGTATCGGGCCCCGTAGGTATATTTGTGCTACTCAAAGATGGCAGCGGTTTAGGCTACCAATATATGTTAATGATAATCGCTATCATCTCATTGACGCTGGCAATCATGAACGTCTTGCCGATTCCGGCACTTGATGGTGGGCGACTTTTTGTAACTCTCCTTTACAGGAAGGTGCTTCGAAAACCACTGAGCCAGGATAAGGAAGAGCAGATCCATGGAACAGGCTTTGCGTTATTAATGCTGCTGTTTGTAGTGATTACCATCGTGGATGTGCGTCGTTTCTTTTAACCAGAAGGGAGTGGAATGAATATAAGTTGGGCAACACCGATATACCTCCTGGGATTGTATGGATTGACGCGGTATTTTATCGGCAAACAAGAAAAGAAGACTGGCATCGGCTGGACGTCACTAGAGTCGGTTGCTGTTACCGTTTGTATTTATTTTGTAGGGCAGCTGCTGGGCGGCTTAATTATTTATAGTGTGCTCTACAGTCTAGGTTGGGATGAAGCTCGAGTCAGCTCATGGCTACAAGATAATGCCGTTGGGCAGTTCCTGATCATACTGCTGATCGAGTCCATTAGTGTGGCCGCTTTGGTAAGATTCTTAGAGCTGAGACAGTCCAGCCTCAAAACTATTGGTCTGAAGGGATGGCCAAAGCTGAGCGATTTTGGATATGCCGGAATGGCCTATGTTTTATACTTCATCGCCTATCTAGTATTGTTGTATACGGTTAAAACATGGTTCCCAGGACTTGATCTCGATCAAGAACAAGAAATTGGCTTCAAGAATGTTGCACAGTGGCAGTTACCGCTGGTGTTTGCTAGTTTGGTAATCCTGCCACCCCTAGTAGAAGAGATACTGGTGCGTGGTTTCCTTTACACGGGGCTAAAAAGTAAGTTACCTCGATACGCGGCAATCATTATTACTAGCTGTATGTTTGCAGCGGCGCACTTGCAGTTCGGCAGTAATGCTCCACTATTATGGGTTGCTGCCATCGATACCTTTACGCTCTCGCTTTTCCTCATCTACTTGCGAGACAAAACGGGGAGGCTTTGGTCTCCGATATTCCTGCATGCTATTAAGAACTTTATCGCATTCTTAGTACTTTTTGTTTTTACTGTTGGCAAATAACAAAAACATGGTAGAGTATATATTATGATTATGTTAAATCACTTTAGCTTTATAACACCCCCAGCCCCGGTATGTCACCAGGGGCTTAGCTAGATTTACCATAAATAACCACAAATCAGCACAAGAGCGGCCTCTGGGCCGATTTTTTTATCTTGTGACTGATATGAAAGAAAACTATGGAAATTCAAAGAAAATTAGAGGATGTGGCTATACACATTGAACAAGGTTGGCATGCAACAGCAGAACAACTTTTGGATACAAAGGATGGCTTTGATCGGGGTCTTAAGATCCAGGGTCTTGGGTTAATCGAGGCAGTTATGGATCGGGGACTGACGGCTAAGGATTTAAGACTGGGGATGCATTGGATTAATGCATATAACGGATACGCTGCCCGATTAATCGGTGACGTACAGGACGACTCCGTTCACCGAGCAGATCGAGTAGCCGTACTTGCAGGCAGGCTAGCACAACGAGCAGGAAGAGATGCATTGGACTGTGTCGGTAGCGAAAGGAAGCGTGAGCATTTCAGAAACATTGGATGGAGAAAACGTACTCCAGACTTTCAGGAGGCGTTGTTAGGTATCGATGGATTTGATATCGCGAGAATAGGGATAAGTAAGGTAAAATAAACGTGAAGAGGAAAAAGCTATGAGAATGACCCAATTATTTACTAAAACAACCAAAAACACTCCTGCAGATGAGATGGCCAAGAATGCCCAACTGCTTATCCAGGCCGGTTTCATCTATAAGGTTATGGCTGGCGTGTATGCTTACACACCTCTAGGACTACGAGTTGTAGAGAATATCAAACAGATTGTACGTGAAGAGATGAACGCCATAGGCGGGCAAGAGCTGATCATGACTAATCTTCAGCCCAAAGAAACCTGGGACGTAACGACTCGCTGGGATGATGACGTCGTTGACGTTTGGTTTAAGACTAAACTCAAAGACGATACTGAGCTTGGACTGGCATGGTCGCATGAAGAGGCCATTCTGGAGATGATGCGACAGTTCGTCAGTAGCTACAAAGATCTACCAATCTATGCCTATCAGTTCCAGACTAAGCTTCGTAATGAGCTCCGCTCGAAGAGTGGAATCATGCGTGGTCGTGAATTCGTCATGAAGGATATGTATTCACTGTCCACCGACGCCGAACAGCATGAAGTGTTCTACCAGGCGACTATCGAAGCCTATAACCGCATATTTGATCGATTTGGTATTGGCGACATTACCTACGTGACGTTTGCTAGTGGCGGAGCATTTACTAAGTTCAGCCACGAGTTCCAGACAGTTTGTGAAGCCGGTGAGGATACGATTTACTTGCATAAAGGCAAGAATATCGCCATTAACGAAGAGGTTCTAGACGACGAAAGTCTCGAGAATCTTGGTATTAAGCGGGAAGAACTAGAGCAAGTCCGAAGTGCCGAAGTTGGTAATATATTCAATTTTGGTACCGAAAAAGCCGAACAAATGGATGTTACTTTTGCCGACGAGCACGACAAGAAGCAACCGGTATTTTTGGGGTCGTACGGAATTGGTATTACCCGTGTTATGGGTGTTATCGCAGAATTGATGAGCGACGACAAGGGGCTTGTTTGGCCAGAGAATATTGCGCCTGCCAAGGTCTATATTGCTCGACTTGGCGACGACGTAGCTGTAGTGGAAGCTGGCGACGATCTGTACAAAAAACTTACCAACTCAGGAGTAGAAGTACTCTATGACGATCGTGATGCACGGGCCGGCGAGAAATTTGGTGATGCCGATTTGATGGGGATTCCATATCGAGTTGTAGTGAGTGCAAAGACGGTTGCGGGTGGTGAGCACGAGCTCAAGAAGCGCACAGAAGACACTACAAAAATGGTAAATGTAGAAGATTTACTAGCATTATTGGCATCAAACAAGTAAACTAGGCCACAGTATTCAAAACGCACAGCAAAGACAATTCAAGAGACGATAGGGGAAAAGTATGAAGAAACAATTCTTACTCACAAAAGAGGGTGTAGCAGAACTAGAACAAGAGCTGGCTGGGTTAATTGCTGAGCGTGGACCAATTGCCGAGCGAATTAAGACAGCCCGTGAATTTGGGGATCTTGCCGAAAACGCTGAGTATAGCTCAGCGCGCCAAGAGCAGGAACGAACAGAAGTTCGTATTTCAGAGATTGAAAACATTCTTCAGAATGTAGAACTGATCAAAAAGCCAAAGGGCGACAGTAAGGTTCAGCTTGGTTCCGGTGTTAAGCTAAAGAGCACTGATGGTAAGACCAAAGAATTCCATGTTGTCGGTACTGTCGAGGCTGACCCAATGAACGGTAAGATCTCAGATGAGTCACCAATCGGTAAGGCACTCCTTGGCAAGAAGCTTGGCGAAGAGGTTGAAATTGTAACTCCTGCCGAAACATCTACCTACAAAATCGCTGATATTTTCTAAATGATCTCCTATCAACAGTTTGAAGACGTCGATATTCGTGTTGGCAAAATTATTGACGTGCAGGACTTTCCTGAAGCTCGAAAACCTGCTTTCAAATTGACGATAGATTTTGGACCGGAAGTTGGCGTAAAGAAATCGAGCGCTCAACTTCCGGCGAACTACACCAAGCAAGAGCTTCAAGGGAAGCTGGTGATGGCGGTTGTTAACTTTGAGCCACGACAAATCGGCCCCTTCATGAGCGAAGTGCTGACTTTAGGTATCCCGGACGGAAACGGTGGTTGCATGTTAGTTGTTCCCGATAAAGATGTGCCAATCGGCGGCAGCCTGTACTAGTTCACCTCTGGTGCTTAGGTGCTCAGTCAGGTATACTTAAGGCCAATGGCGACACTAAAAGAACTCCGCGATGAGCGGCTTAGAAAACTGGAAGAACTACGTGCTCTGGGCGTTAATCCCTATCCCGCATCTTCGCACCGCGAGCAGTCAGTAGCGACTGTTCTTGCTGGTTACGAAGAACTTGAGAAATCTGGCTCATCCGTAACTATTGCAGGCCGTATTACCAACATTCGTAAATTTGGTAAGATCGCCTTTGTGGTAATTCGGGATGTGCAAGACACGATTCAACTTTTCTTGAGCGAAGAGCAGGTCCAAAAGCCAGATTATGCCAATAGTGAGCTTGGATTTGAGCACCTAAACCTTCTTGATTCAGGTGATTTTGTAGAAGTTTCGGGCATTGCCGCTACCACCAAAACGGGTGAACGTTCGGTTACCGTTCATAAGCTCCGCCTGCTTACTAAGAGCCTTCGTCCGATGCCTACGGCCCAAGATGGCTTTACCAACAAGGAAGAACGGCTACGACGACGATATGTAGACATGAATGTTAATACAGAGGTCTATGATCGTTTTGTGCGTCGAAGTAAGTTCTGGCAAGCAACTCGCGACTTCTTGAACAAAGAAGGCTTTATCGAGATCAACGTTCCAGTCCTAGAGCACACCACCGGCGGCGCCGATGCCAACCCATTCGTAACTCACATGGATGCCTTGGATCAGGACTTTTATTTGAGGATCAGCCATGAGCTGCCATTAAAGCGATTAATAGGTGCTGGCTACTCTAAGGTCTATGATCTTGGTCCTCGGTTCCGAAACGAAAATTATAGCGATGAGCATCTGCCAGAGCACATAGCAATGGAATGGTACGCCGCTTACTGGGACTGGCGTAAGGGCATGTCCTTCATGGAAGACATGTATCGCTATGTTATTAAAGAAGCATTCGGTAAGCTGCAGTTTAAGCTAGGCAAGTTCGATATCGACCTTTCTGGTAAATGGGAACAATGGGACTACGCCGAGACGATCAAAAAACGTTACGGTATTGATGTCTACGAATGTACTCTGGATGAAGTTAAAAAGGCTCTAAAAGACAATAAGCTTGAAGTTGAGCAAACCGAGAATAAGGCCAGGGGAATTGATAAGCTTTGGAAGAATATCCGTAAGGACGTTGCTGGCCCTGTTTGGCTTATAAATACACCACTCTTCATTAGCCCGCTAGCCAAGACTAACCCCGATGACGCCAATACCGTCCAACGATTTCAGCCGATTATTGCTGGTAGTGAGCTTGGTAACGGTTTTAGCGAATTGAATGACCCGATCGATCAACTCAATCGATTCCTTGAGCAACAAAACATGCGTGATGCAGGCGATGACGAGGCTATGATGCTCGATATAGATTACGTCGAGATGCTCGAATACGGCATGCCGCCAGCTTGTGGCTGGGGATACGCCGAGCGCGTTTTCTGGATATTCGAGGGCGTGACCGCTCGCGAAGGCGTACCTTTCCCCCAGCTTCGATCGGAAGTGGATGAGGTAACGAAGGGTATCTACCCAGAAGTTTTCAAAGTCCCCGAACCGCCAAAGGCTGCTAAGAAAGTAACTGACGGTCGCCCACAAGACTTTTCAAAGCGCATCGTAACGGTTGTTAATAAGGAGCTTGAGCCATGGCAAGTGGCTAATGCTGTAGCGCACATGGATGCGATTATTGGCAATGAACTACCAAAAGAACAGCTAACAAGCGGTGATGTATTTACTGCAGAGGACGGCTCCATTCCTCGCAATAGCCAGTATCCAATTATTGTAATGCGGGCTAGCGAGAAAGAGCTTCATAAGTTACATGATAAGGTGAATACCGCAGATTTGATCCACCACGTCTTTATTAAAGAAATGCAAGATACTACCGACGACCAAGAGATTATCGAGAAGCTTCAGACGCAACCACTTAAAGATACTACGTTCTATGGTGTTAGCTTTATTGCGGGTCACTCATTGGCTGATCAGCTAACCGCTGGTATGCAACTCTGGAAATAATCACGTGTAGCAGCCTGCCATACTAAGATCATGATAGAGGTTAAAAACGTCACCAAGACATACGGCAAGAAGGATAGTGCATTTACTGCGCTCAAGGATATAAATCTAAGTATTAAAGAGGGATCTACAGTTGCCATTATTGGTAAAAGTGGATCAGGTAAATCCACGCTCATGCACATTATGAGTGGGCTCGATAGGCCAAGCGACGGACATGTTTCTGTTGGAAACGTTGAGCTGGGTCAGATGAAGACCAAACAGATGGATCACTTTAGAGCAGAATCTATGAGCTTTATCTTCCAGGCGTTTTTTGTAGAGGGTAGTCAGACATGTTACCAGAACGTAATGTTACCACTCGAAATTGCCGAAGTAGGGCGACGGGACCGCAAGAAACGAGTGATTGAAGCTTTAGAGGCTGTTGATCTGAGCGAAAAAATTAACGTCAAGGCACGTAATCTTTCCGGCGGTCAAAAACAGCGTCTAGCGATTGCCAGGGCTATCGTCAACAAACCCAAGCTGATTTTCGCCGATGAACCTACCGGTAACTTGGACAGCGCAACGGGTGAAAAGATTATCGACCTACTTTTTGATATTAATAAGACTATAGGAAGCACAATCATAATTGTCACTCATGATGACGACCTGGCTTCACGCTGTCAGATACAAGTTCGACTAAAAGATGGTGTCATAGAGTCAATTCAAAAGCCTAAGCAGGCAGTGAGGAAAAAGAAATAATGCGCATACAAGATACAATTCGAAGAAGTGGCCGCAGCCTTACAAGCGCTAAGCTCCGAACCATTTTAACCTCTCTAGCAATTGCAGTTGGCGGCTTTACGCTAACAATTACACTGGCCGCAGGAAATGGAATTCGACAATACACCGACAGGCTTGTTGCCAGCAACTTTGATCCATCAGAATTGATTGTTGGTCGTGATAAAGAAGTCTCTAATACAGGAGCCCCAATAACTGAGCCTAAAGAATATGATGAGTCGGTGTCATCACTTACTGTCGGAGGAGATGGTTCAAGTCTACAAATAAAGCAGGTAACCGATAAGGACATTGAGCAGCTTCAGAAGCTCCCGTATGTAGAAAGTGTCAGAGCAAATTACCAGCTCAATCTCCGCTATATTACCCGTGAGGGTCAAAAGAAGTACACACTAAGCTCTCAGGCATACAACCCTGCTCAAAAGCCTGAGATTTCTGGCGGAAAGATCCCGGCTAAGGGTGACTTACAGGAAGGCCAAATCACCATACCCGATGGTTATGTAAAAGCACTAGGCTTCAAGAATGTTAAATCTGCCATTGGCCAAAAAGTTGAAATTGCTATTCAGAAACCATTTGCTGATACATCGGGCGACGCCGTTTTACAAGCTATTCGTGATGGGGTAGATTTGCAAGACTTAAAACCCGCAACCGAGACAAGAACATTTACCATTGTCGCGGTTACCAAGAAGGCGGCAACGAGCATCAACTTTGGTGCACTTCCGACTTACGTTTCCGAGCTAGATGCTAAGAGTATTTATAGCTATACCACCGATGGCACCTCGAACGCTGGTAAGTACACCTACGTGAATGTCAGGGTTAAAGATGGATCAAATGCCGCTAATATTAGCGCTGCCCAAGCCGACCTCAAGAGTAAGGACTATTACACCATGAGCAGTAAAGAGATTCAGCAATCCATTACTCAAATTGTAAATATCCTGCAGGCTTTGGTCGGAGTATTTGGACTGATTACGGTTATTGCTTCTGTATTTGGCATCGTTAACACGCAGTACATTAGCGTTTTAGAGCGTATTCGAGAAATTGGCCTAATGAAAGCACTAGGCATGAGAAAGCGTGATCTACGAAGACTATTCATGCTCGAGGCTGGTTGGATTGGCTTCCTTGGCGGCGCAATTGGGGCTCTCTTGGCCTTATTGGTGGGTATTCCGCTTAACCCTTGGGTAACCAAGAAACTTGATCTGGGAGCAGGCAATAGTCTACTTATCTTCGAGCCAGGTCAGATCGCATCATTAATCATTGGACTGATCGTTGTTGCCATGCTCGCTGGATATTTACCGGCTCGTAAAGCAGCCAAAATGGATCCAATCGAAGCACTAAGAACAGATTAAGGAGAAGGTATGAAAGCAGTATGGAACGACGAGGTCATTGCCGAAGCCGATCGTAAGGATCTTGCGTATATAGAGGGGAATTGGTATTTCCCGCCAGCCAGCGTTAAACAAGAGTACCTAACCAAGAGTCCAACCCCGTACACCTGCCCATGGAAGGGTGTCTGTCAGTATTTTAATGTTGGTAAAGACGGTGCTAGTAGTGAGGATAATGCCTGGAGCTATCCAAATCCATTGCCAACGGCAATTGATCAGGTTAAAAAAGACTTTACCGATTACATTGCTTTCTGGAAAGACGTAACTGTATCGGAATAGCCATGACAGAAACGATCGTTCTTGGCGGTGGTTGCTTCTGGTGTTTGGACGCCGGCTACCGGCTTATTGAGGGGGTTAAAGGCGTTGTTTCTGGATATGCTGGAGGGCACACCACCAATCCCACATACTATTCAGTTGCAGAGGGAGATACTGGCCATGCCGAGGTAGTGAAAGTTATTTTTGATCCAAGCGTCATATCCCTAGATGATGTGTTGGATATTTTCTGGGCGATGCACAACCCAACGACTCTTAACTATCAGGGATATGATAAAGGTACAGAATATCGGTCAATAATTCTCTATACAGACGACAAACAGAAGGCCGTTATTAAAGAATCAATTACTAAAGTCTCAAAACTTTGGGATGATCCGGTAGTAACAGAAGTTGCTAAGCTTGGTGATTTCTTTGACGCTGAAGATGAACATCAGAACTACTTTCAGAAACACCCCGAACAGGGCTATTGCCAAGTTATTATCAATCCAAAACTCGTTAAGCTCAGGGCAAAATTTACTAGCCGCATAAAGTAGTTAATTGATCTGTTTTGCTTCTATAACGAATCGTTTAGAAGTACTGCCTAATGGGTAGCAGGTGTACATAGTTAGTTTTCGCGGAACACCCGGTTCGGCATCACGTATATCAACCTGCGTTGGAAGAACAGATCGAGTACGGTAAACCTCATACGGATAGACCTTATCATTCCATCGTACATAAATAGTCTGTCCAACCTTCAGCTCAGGAAGATTATAAAACCAGCCACCGTTAGTGGCGGTATATAAGAAGCGATGCCCAGCAATAACTAAGTTACCGTCTATTTCTGGCGTGATGGTTCGGGACTCTCTCCAGACGCCTTGGTTCTTGCCGATAACATTAAGATTCTTACCTTCAATTACTTGGGTGTCCACTCCAATATCAGGGAGTACTAATCTGTTTCCTGGTTTCTGTGGGTCCACCTTGACCGGAGTGCCTGCTTTTGTCGACTTTGCGGCTTCCTGATAAGCAGCAGGATTGATCTTTGGTTTCTTAATTAAAAACGTGATGCGCGGAATATAGGGTAGGCTGAGCAAAACAATACTGACGAGACTGATCGTTAGCAGGATGCCAATTAAAGCCTTAGATTTTTTGGAACGTTTCGGCCGAGAAATGTTTTTATTCTGTAAAATATGTCGTTTTGGAATTTTTATTGAAGACTTCATTACTATAAGTAGTATACCACCTCAACAGCGACCAACAGGGGCTTGATGTGCTACACTAACAAGTATGAAACTACTACAATTCTTCAATAGAAAACAAAATATCAAGATCGAGAGTCTGCATAAATGGAATCGCAACCTGGCTGTTTTGCACTTCGTACAAGGTGTCATAATATTGGTGCTTGCCAAGGGTATTACTTGGCCAATAACTACGTCATTCCTGACGATCGACAGTATTGCCTCTAAGGTAGCAGGCAAGCCTGTATTGGCATCTGCTCAACACACCTTATTTAGTGTTAATATCGCCTATTTAGTGGCCGCGTTCCTGTTCATGTCGGCATTGGCCCACGTTATTATTGCAACTAGATACCGAAAAACATATGAGTCTAACCTGAAGAAGGGAATAAATAAGCTTCGATGGATTGAGTATGGATTTAGCGCCAGCACCATGATGATCGCAATAGCACTTCTGAGCGGAGTCTATGATTTCTCAAGCTTACTCATGATCTTTGCTCTTACTCTGGTGATGAACCTGACAGGACTGGTCATGGAGCTTCAAAACTCAGGTGCCAAGAAAATTAACTGGCTTCCATATTGGATCGGCTGTATCGCAGGCATTGTTCCGTGGATTGTTTTGGCGGCTTACTTTATTGGAGCAGAAGTCTACGGAGTAGAAGGCGTTCCGACATTCGTTTACTTTATCTATGCCAGCATCTTCGTATTCTTTAACAGTTTTGCACTCAACATGTATCTGCAATACACCAAGAAGGGTAAGTGGGCGGACTACCTTTACGGTGAGCGCGTATATATGATTCTAAGCTTAGTCGCCAAGTCGGCATTGGCGTGGCAAGTGTTCTTTGGTGCTCTGCGTCCGTAATCGATCTTAATGACAAAGAAAAAAATTGTTTACGAAGAGGCTGTAATTGATAAGCTTGTTCATGGCGGACAAGGACTTGGTGTACTAGATGATGGACGCAAGGTTTTTGTCTGGAACGCTTTACCGGGCGAGACGGTTAAGGCTCGTATAACCCGCAGCAAGAAAGACTTTGCCGAGGCTGTAGCAGAGGATATTATAATTGCCTCCAAGTATCGTATCGAGCCGGAAGAAAGCATATACCTGGCGACATCGCCGTGGCAAATTATCGAACTTCAAGCCGAGAACATGTATAAAACGCAAATTCTTGCCGATGCATTTAGGCGGGAAGGTGTTACGGTCGGCGATATTACTATGCGATCCGACGATAAGCCCTTTGCCTACCGAAATAAGATTGAATTTTCCTTCTATGGAGACGACGACGGCTTACACTTTGCATTTTATAACCGAGGAACTCATCAAAAACAGATTGTTACAGGAAGTGCTTTGGCGCTTCCAGCCATCAATATAGCTGCAAGCAATATTCTTGCCGAATTGAATAAAATTGGTGTTCGCGCGAGTGATTTAAAATCACTTGTTTTGCGATGTGATCAACAGGGGAACGTTACAGTAGCGTTGTATGTAAAGCCAAAAACTTTCCCAAAGATTGATATTCCAGAAGGCGTACAAGGCATGAAGGTGTATCACTCAAATCCAAAGAGCCCAGCCTCAGTACCTACCAAGTTGATCTATGCGACTGGTGATACCAGACTTAGTGATGAGCTACTTGGCACATCAATGCAATATGATGTATCAGGGTTCTTCCAGGTAAATATACCCGTCTTTGAAATGGCCTTAAAGCAGATCGACAACCAGGTGGCGGGTAGTAAAAACATTATCGATATGTATGCTGGTGTCGGTTCAATTGGTATACCAATATCAGGTACGAAGGCCTTGATAGAGTTGGATCCGGCAAATATCGCCATGGCAAAGCATAACACCGAGGGACGCAGCATAGAGGTAGTTCACGCCAGCTCGGAAGAGGCTTTAAGCTACATACAATCCGATACCTGCCTGATCGTTGATCCTCCTCGCAGCGGACTGCACCATAGTGTGGTCGACCACATATTAGATAAAAAACCGGTTCTAATCTGTTATCTTTCGTGCAATCCATCTACTCAGGCAAGGGATGTCGCGCGCCTTGCTGAAGATTATGATATATCGTTGATTGAGGGCTATAACTTTTTCCCACGGACGCCACATATTGAATCACTTGTAGTGCTTAAACTAAAGAAGAATGCGTTATAGTAAAGAGATAAGGAGCTCATAATGGCAAACTCAGATTTAGATTCATTTGTTCAGAAGGCAAGAGGCGCAAAACTATCCGATGAGGATATTCTACAAAAACTGAGTGCCCAAGGTTGGCCGGATAGCGACATAAATGAAGCTCTTGGTGACTTGGAGGTTCCAAAACCGCCAACTAACGGTAAGTCAAAAAGTACGCAGACTCGCAACTCTTCTGATCTTTTGGATAGCAGAGAGCAGGGTTTGAAAGCCAAAGTATTTGAATACAACATCATGTTTTTGAATCTTTGGGTGGCAGCATTTGCCACTTTCTGGATATTTAACGCCTTTCTATTCACTACCGATGCTGATGTGGTTAAATTTCCTTTAACAGCCTTGATGGTGACGTTACCGCTATTTCTAATCTTATTTGCTCGGATTCGCCGAGTAGAAGCAAAGGATCCTGACGTGAAGCGGGTGGCCGCAAGAGTTCACCTGGTGCAGACAACGCAAGGATTGTGTTTCATAGTGCTGCTCGTCCACACGATATTTGCACTGTTCCAGTTCGTTGACGGTAGTGACACAATGGCCCAGCAGTTAATCTCGTGGTTCTGTACCATCCTTATATTCGGCGGTATTTTTAGCTACTATTGGGCAGAGTCGCATAGCGTATCGGATAGTTAATGAAGATCCATCGATTTTATACGCCCGATATCAATCTTGATCGTGATTTTTGGTTTAAGGATGAGCAGATACTGCATCAGTGGACAAAGGTGCTGCGGTTTAGAGTGGGACAGGAACTGGTCTTGTTCGACGGTAAAACACAGGATCGCCTATATAAGATCACAGAGATGAACCCAGGGGAAGCTCACCTGGAGCTGATTACTGAATATACAAGGAAACTACCTACCAAGAACATCTATTTATTTTGGTCTCTGCTCAAGAAAGATAAGAACGACTGGGTTCTGCAAAAGTGCACAGAACTTGGGGTCAGCCACTTTATCCCGCTGATTGCTGACCGTTCAGAAAAAACCGGCTTTAATATAGAAAGAGCCCAAAAGATTGTGATCGAGGCATCTGAACAATGTGAACGAAGTGATATTCCTCAGGTGCGCGATGCAATGCATGTGTCTAAGGCGATAGAACAATATGGCCAAAATATAACGCTCTACATCTGTGAACAAGGTAGTGAGTCGGCATTGGCATCAGATCAAAAGATCGGCTTGCTGATTGGACCAGAGGGCGGCTGGAGTGATGCCGAGAAACAACTATTTATCCAACACGACATAAAACATTTAGCTCTTCATGACTTTACGCTTAGGGCCGAGACGGCAAGCATCGCTTCGGTCATGAAGGTTATGTCTTGAACTCACAGAACATTATCAATACCCTATTAACACTCGGTGCACTTTACTGTTTGTGGTGGTTCATGCAGACTCGCGTAAAGAGCGGCAGGCTATATATCGGTAAGAAAGTCTATGACTACAAGTTTGGCGATGACATTGAATCGGAGGTAGTGGTTAAAACCGGTCGGATGATTAAGTTTCGAGGCATCGATATTACGCTTGATAAGCATCTTCCACATATATACCTCGATAGTCATGCAGACTCAAGAATGTCTGGACCGCGGTTCTATTTTCCCAAAAAATATAAAGCTTCTTTAGAAGGGAACTTTGATAAGTATTCCCAGTTGTATGCAGCTGACGGCTCTAAGCAATTGGCTCTTAGCATTATCTCACCCGATGTAATGCAGTCGCTCATAGATGCATCTAGGCACTACGATGTAGAGATAAGAGGACAGCATCTTAGGCTAATCAGTCAAAAAAGAGTATTTAAGAAGCCAAAAGCAGAACAGGCAATACTCGACGCCGCACAGGTAATATTGGCCGAGATTGATCACAGGTTAAAGTCATGGAAGGATAAAGGACATCAGGAGGTTATTGATTCTCGGATGATGGATATAATCCCTGAGCAAACTGCAAAGATCGGCGGCCATATGGTTCGACTTGCTTGGATAATTTGTATCTTTATTGGCCTATTCATTTCATTTTCTTGGATGCTGGCAACAGAGCCAGGATCGGAATTTGTAGAGCTACATGGTATAACCGACTGGATACGACTTTTGGGGGTCGTCATATCATTTGCCATACCATTCTCAGTAGTATTGGTTTTAGAATATTTGGAACGCAAACACCCGCGACTGTACCGAGCTATTATCCGAAGCTTCACCAACTAGAGCTGTTACAATAAGCAGATGAATTATTGGAGGGAACGAAGTCAGCCGTATTCGCCTGGGCAAACAGCCCCGTTTAAGGTTAGCCGAAGTAAGATAGAATTGTTTACGCAATGTCCGCGTTGCTTCTGGCTAGACGTTCGCCATAAAATTACTCGCCCAAACACTCCACCATTCAACATCAATAAAGCAATCGACGAGTTGTTCAAAAAAGAATTTGATGTTCATCGTGCCGCAGGTACGCAGCATCCTTTGCAGATAAAATTCAACATAGCGGCTAAACCTTTTGTTCATCCAGACATGGACACCTGGCGAGAGAATTTTGTTGGCGTCTTTACCGTGCATCAGCCCACTAATCTTCATGTCTTTGGGGCGGTTGATGATGTCTGGGTAAATGATGACGGGGAATTGATCGTTGTAGACTACAAAGCTACCGCAAAAGACAAGGAAATCACGAGTCTTGGTCCTGTTGGAGGTTGGCAAGATAGCTATCGACGCCAGATGGAAACATACCAATGGCTGCTTCGAGCCAATGGCCATAATGTCAGCGACACCGGCTATTTTGTATATGCCAATGGTGATGCTAGTAAAGACGGCTTTAATGATGTGGTGGAATTTCGAACAAATGTTTTTCCTCATCACGGTAACGATGCATGGGTCGAGAAGACGTTGTTGGCCATGAAAGAATGCATGGAAGGTGACATGCCAGCTGTTGGACAGGCAGCCATGGGCGGCGACTGTGATTACTGTACCTATGCTCGCCGTCGTACCGAGTTAACTTTGCAACACATCTCTAAGAAGAAATTGTAACGGACTTACGGTATACTAACTGTATGTTAGACATCCAATTTATCCGAGATAATCCCGAACTAGTCCAAGAAAAGTCCGCCCAAAAAGGCTATGTCATTGACATTAGCGAGCTATTGAAAGTAGACGAAGAACGTCGAAATGTTTTAGTGGAGCTAGAAGACGCACGCGCAGAGCGAAATGCTCATAGTTCAAGTTTGAGCGCTGGCAAGCCGACAGACGAGCAAATAGAGAGAGGCAAGGATCTCAAGGAAAGAGTCACATTGCTTGAGCACAAGCTAGCTCCACTTGAACTAGATGTAGTTCAGATGCTCAAGGCAATTCCAAATATGCCACTTGATGATGTGCCGGTCGGGGCCTCCGAGGATGAGAATGTCGTTGTTAAGACTGTCGGAAAGATTCCTGAGTTTGACTTTAAACCACTCAACGATGGAGAGCTTGGACTCAAAAATGACACAATTGATAAGGAGCGTGCTGCTAAAGTGGCAGGTGCTCGGTTTGCGTATATAAAGGGTGATGTTGTTCGATTGCAATTTGCAATCATCCAATTTGTTCTAGACACGCTAAGCGATGAAACATTGCTTGCCAAACTTATTAAAGAAAATAATCTTAATGTAGTACCAAAAGCGTTTACCCCGGTCATCCCACCTGCCATGGTTGCCACAGTGCCTTACGAAGCCTCGGCTCGTCTTGATGCCGAAGAGGTGACGTATAAGCTGGCTGACGACGAACTTTGGATGAATGCTAGCGCAGAACACAGTCTCTGCACCATGTACATGAACGAGATAATCGATGAAAAAAGTCTACCAATACGCTACCTTGGATACTCCACGAGTTTTCGAAGGGAAGCCGGAACATATGGCAAGGACACTGAGGGACTATTTCGCATGCATCAGTTCGATAAACTGGAAATGGAAGTTTTTAGCACGCCAGAAACGGGCCTTGATGAACACAAACTTCTGGTTGCAATCCAGGAATACTTAGTAGCGGCACTAGAGCTACCATATCAGTTGATCCGCAAGTGCACGGCAGACATAGGCCGACCTAATGCCACCGGAGTTGATATCAATGTATGGATGCCGGCGCAGGGAGCATATCGAGAAACTCATACTGCAGATTACATGACCGACTATCAGGCGCGCCGACTCAAAACTCGAATCCGTCGGGCTGATGCAAGCGTTGAACTCGTGCACACCAATGATGCCACTGCATTTGCATTGGGACGGATCATTAAGGCGGTACTTGAAAACTATCAAAATGCCGACGGGACAAACCGTATCCCCGATGTTCTTAAAAGTTACATGAAAGGATGATGCATGATCAAGAAACTAGAGGTTAATGGCGTTCATGCCGAAGTTACAGATGATCTTCGAAAGTATATTACTCGTAAAATCGGAAAACTTGATCAATACATGCCTGCTCATTCAAAAGAGTCGGCACATGTTGAGGTTAAACTGAAAGAGCAAAAAATCAAAGCTCGAGTGGAATGTACCTGTGAGGTCATACTGCACCTGCCTCAAGAAACCATCACGGTCAAAGAAACGACAGTCAATATGTTTGCTGCAATTGACGTAGTAGAAGAGAAGCTTAAAAACCAGATTAAAAAATACAAACAGACCCATGGTACAGGCCGGCTTCACCAGCGTATTCTGTCAAAGTTCAAACGTTCATCTGCCCGAATGCAGTAACGTAAAAATTACCATGCCTTTTATCTGTAGTTGCGCTACAATAAATGGTGATATTCAACAAATGACCGAGACTAGACCGGAGGACCATTAGCACATGAAGAAGGTGTTTAAGAAGATATTGGGTGATCCCCAGGCAAAAACCGTTAAACGGATGGCAAAGCGCGTCAAAGACATCAATGCCCTTGGAGATAAATATAAGAAGTTGTCAGATAAGAAACTGCAGGAACAGACTGCGATTCTAAAGCAACGACTCCAAAAAGAGTCGCTTGATAAGATTCTTCCCGATGCCTTTGCGGTAGTGCGTGAAGCAGCAACTCGAACACTTGGACAACGACACTTCGATGTTCAGTTGATTGGTGGAATGGCTCTTCACGAAGGTAACGTTACCGAAATGAAAACGGGAGAAGGTAAAACACTTACCGCGACTGCACCTGTTTACCTTAATGGCCTGACAGGAAAGGGTGTCCACGTTGTTACGGTTAACGACTATCTTGCTCAGCGTGATGCAGGTTGGAATGGACAAGTCTTTCACTTCCTAGGCCTTTCTACTGGTGTTATCATCGCCGATGAGTCATACATTTATGATCCCGAATTTATAAACAAAGATCACGAAGATAAGCGCTTCCGAAACCTTCGTCCGTGCACCAGACAAGATGCTTACGCAGCAGATGTAACTTATGGTACAAATAACGAATTTGGCTTTGATTACCTCCGCGACAACATGGTTCGGGAGCTCGATCAGTTGCGACAACGTGATTTGCACTTTGCAATCGTTGACGAAGTAGACTCCATCCTCATTGACGAAGCTCGTACGCCGCTGATTATTTCTGCGCCCGCTGCTACGAGCGGATCGGCATACTCACAGTTCGCAAAAGTAGCTCGACAGCTTGTTGCAGAAAAGCACTTCGAAATCGACGAAAAACGAAAAGCAGCCGTGCTTACCGACGAAGGCGTTGAATTTGTTGAGAAGTTACTCGGCATCGATCGGCTATACGCTAGCGATAATATCCGTAATATCTACCACTTAGATCAAGCGCTTAAAGCGCAAGCATTATTCAAACGTGACAAAGACTATGTTGTCAGCAGTGACGGCGAAGTGGTTATTGTTGATGAGTTCACCGGGCGATTACTCAAGGGACGTCGCTATAACGAAGGACTTCACCAGGCTATCGAAGCAAAAGAAGGTGTGGAAGTACAGGAAGAGTCTATGACGCTGGCGACAATCAGTTTCCAGAACTACTTCCGTCTGTACGAAAAGTTGTCAGGCATGACAGGTACAGCCGAGACCGAAAGCGAAGAATTCCACCAGATCTATAAATTGGATGTACTTCAGATCCCGTCCAATATGCCGTTAGCTCGTGAAGATCGCCCTGACCGCATCTACAAGACCGAGTCTGGCAAATTTAAGGCCATAGCTAAAGAAGTTAAGATGCTTCATCAAAAAGGCCAACCAGTCCTCATCGGTACCGTATCGATTGAAAAGAACGAAGAACTGTCTCGACTTCTTAAAAAAGAGGGTGTGCCTCACCAGATTCTTAACGCCAAGAATAACGAGAAAGAAGCTGCTATCGTCGCTAAGGCTGGACAAAGTGGTGGCGTAACACTGGCTACTAACATTGCCGGTCGTGGTACGGACATCGTGTTGGATGATGAGACTAAAAAGCTCGGTGGACTATTCGTGCTCGGTTCCGAGCGACACGAGTCACGACGTATCGATAATCAACTTCGAGGACGTTCTGGACGTCAGGGTGATCCTGGTGTGACTCAATTCTTTGTTAGTACCGAAGATGATCTGATGCGCATATTCGGTGGCGAAAGAATCGCTAGTGTTATGGAGCGATTGAAAGTAGACGACAACACCCCAATCGAAAACCGGATTATTAGTAAGAGCCTTGAGGGTGCCCAGGAGAAGGTCGAAGGTCATAACTTTGATCAACGTAAGAACGTTGTACAGTACGATGACGTCATGAACCGCCATCGACGAGCTACCTACACCATGCGCCGAGAAATCCTTAATCAGCCGGATATCAGTAAGCGTATTAAGTTATTCATCGAGGAAGAAGTTAAGTTCTTGGCAAAATCAGATTTGGCTACGACCGAGCATTACGAAACATTACTCCGTGAAGTATTTCCTTTCAGTGAGAAAGTTTTAGACGAACTCTTTGACGCACCTGCAGAAAAGTTTGAAGCGGCGCTATTAGAGCAAGCTAATCAGTTGTATAAAGAGCGAGAAGAGATGTTCACTACAGAAGTAATGCGCAAAGTTGAGCGAGACATTT
>JACCDG010427390.1_pt1 | contig 49662 bp, 47 predicted proteins | sample 7442471 | NCBI WGS metagenome assembly JACCDG01 (sample SAMN15323444, study PRJNA562643) | freshwater metagenome | isolation source: river surface water | place: USA:Blue River Watershed | collected 2017-08-17 | reverse complement strand
CTCATGGCCAACGAAGGACTCATCAACTTGGTCGAGACCAACGAGCGCATGTTCGCCGATACCAGGGCCGGCGCAGCTGCCGCCGCCGCCGCCTCACAGGCGCCTTACGCCGAGACCTCGTCCGGATTCGTGGACGCTGAGAACGACACAACCTCTGTTCGTGGAAGGAAGGTAGGCTAGCAGGTGATCCAACAGGCACAATCTGCCCATCAAAGTCTGCCCATTGACGCTGAGACAAGCTTTTTGAAATCCTTAAGGCTGGAAGAGTGGCCTCCAAAGGCCAATTGAACGGGAGCGATTTATGCGTTGGAACTGTCCTCACTGCGGAACAAACTTAGCCGTCGCTGACGAAAAACTAGGAACTGGCTGGTCTTTTTCTCGTTGCTACAAATGCGCGGGCTACGCGCTGGTAAGACGCTCTGACGTAAACCTCATCAAAGTGGATCGCGCGCCAGCCGGCGAGAACGTCATCCTTCCGGAGGCTTCAGAGAATCCAACCGCCGTTCTCAGTCAAACGGCTGCTCAAAATCTCGCCCGCTATATCAGCAAAGAAGGCGGCACTCCCACGGTGAAGCCGCAACCCGCATCCTCTAAGCCTTTGGTGCGCACCGCGAAGCCGAGAGTCCGCACCCATCCAGAAATTACAATCCCAGCAGCCCCTGCGCAACCTAAGGCTGCGCCAGTCGTCGCAGCAGCCCCCAAGGATCAAAACTCGATTCCGAGGCTATTTCCAGTAGGACTGCCTGAGCCCTTGCCTGAGACTCCAGTAGCTTCAAAGACTACTCGTTGGTTGCCCGTTGGCATTGGCATGGCCGCTATGATGGTCATTTGCTCCGGTATCTATCTCTATTTGCAGGGCCAGGCTCTCATAGAAAAAACTCGCACCACTCAAAGCACGAATGCGCCAGCAGCGCACGAGAACGAGTCCGCTTCGAACGACGACGTCATCAAGGCTCCTACCTTGGCCGCTCACGAGCAAAAGCAGCCTGAGATCCGCGATGAAGTGCGCGCTCAATCTATGGCTCCCACTCGCGCTACTAACGCTGCTCGCTAGCTTAGAATCCTATATTCAAGAGGGGCGCTATCGAGAAAAGCCCCGTCTGATTGAAGTTCAAAAGCCCGATCTGAACCCCGTGCAAAGCATGGGTTACGTTCACCAAGCCGATCTGAAATCCGTATACATCGCGCGCCTTATTAAAAACGCCTACCTGCATGCCATAAACCCCGGTATGCGCACTGAGGTTAGCCATTCCCACCTGAAGCCCCACCACAGTTGACTCAACAACGTTGTTATTCACTCCGGCTGTTAGCTGCAATCCAAAGATCCGCGCCTTATTGATATTGAAGTTAGCGAGCCCGCCCAGCTGCAGTCCAATGATCGTCGCAGTGCCTTTATTAAAATTGAATCCACCCGCCACCGCTATGCCCGCAAAACTGCGATCGGTCATACTTCCGAGGGCACTCACGTCGAGGCCGTAGACGTCTTGATGCCTCCCAAAGAGGGCGCTCATCCGAGCACCAGCGACTGTGAACCCAGAAGGAGGAAGCTGAACAGGCGCCGCGATAGCCAATCCCAATGGACTCACGAGCGCGTTCGCTGAAAACGGTGCCAGTATCCATGAGCACATCAGAGCCGAAACGAATGTCTTTTTTAGCATCCTAAAATATTAAATGTGTTTTGTTTATAATCAAGCACTCAAGAGACCGAAATGACGATTACATTTCTCAAAACTTTTCTGATAAGAAATCAAAATAAATGTGCCTTTTAGCGATCGCCATCAAGCAGCACCCGTACTTTGACCTGATCCTCGCCGCCAACCGCGACGAATTTCATGCCAGACCCACCTCGATCGCCTCTTTCTGGAGCGACCGGCCTAACATCTTAGGAGGACGCGACCTCAAGCAGGATGGCACTTGGCTTGCGGTTCATCGCGATGGGCGCTTCGGGGCGCTGACCAACTTCAGGGATCCTTCTCGAAACAAGGTGAATACCCCCTCGCGCGGAGAACTTATCGTAAACTTTCTTGAAGGATCACTGAGCGCGAACGAGTATCTTGAGAGCCTTGATCCAGCCAGATACAACGACTTCAATTTGATCCTCGGAGATCAGGACAGAATTCTTTCCTTCTCGAGCGTGACTCGCCAAGCCGCGCTTTTACAGCCCGGAATCTACGCACTCAGCAACCACCTCTTGGACACGCCATGGCCTAAAGTATCCAAGGCAAGAAATTCACTTCAAGAAACAATCGCCACTTCGAATAAGCTTGTCTTTGAGAAAGTGCTCGAGACCCTTAGTGATCAAACACAGCCTCCTGACAGCCTTCTCCCAAGCACGGGCGTAGGCCTCGATTGGGAAAGAAAACTCTCATCTATCTTTATTTCCGGAGATGTCTACGGAACTCGATCCTCCACTCTGCTTACGATGAGCAAGGGTGGACGCGTTCAACTCATTGAGCAAAGCTATGGACCTAATGCGGAGATGCTTTCGCGAGTCGAGCATGAATTCTCGAAGTGCTAGGGATCACGATATCGCCTGATATCAGATTCGAAAATTAACTCTGAGATTTGAACGGAGGTCTTACTACTTTCAGGGATCACACCGCCAAAGATAGATTTCTTTTGCCGGATAAGGTCCGCGCTTTTTGCTTAGTGTCCAGCGCTTCTCACAACGCGCGCCCGGATATTCTGGCCCAGCATCATAGCGACTGTCCGCCACGAAAATCACCGGCTTCGTGAGCTTAGGCCACCCAGGACCTTCCGTCTCAGAAACTCCAAGCGATGGCCATTCATCAAACGCCTTCACGTCACGAGGAAGCAGGGTCGTGCGCTGTGAATCCCCCATCGAAAACGCAGCCTGCCCCGCCGTCTGATAGCGCGAACCCACGATCTTGAGATCGCGCGCCTCCGGAATCTCAGCGATAAACGCTCGCAGATCCGGCCAACCATACATGTCATTGGTCACATCAAGCTTAGGATTGACCTGCCCGTCGCGCGACATGGCATGCAGCACCCATCCGCCGATGGGCCAGTGACAGGCCACGAATACAATCACGCTCATCACGGCCGCGTACCCCAGCTGCGCGCGCTTTAGCCAACTCGGGAACGCTACCCTTTCCGTGCTCCAAACCCAGGCCATTGACAATACTACGGGCCACCAAACAATCAGCGCCCAATGAGGCTTGAAGTCAGCTTTCAAGGGCTGCGTAAAAAAAATCAGGGCCGCCGGCAAAGCCCACACTCCGGCATAAGCCTCGGCGCGTGAGAGCTTGCGCCTCAAGCCGCGCAAAACCATCATCCACGCATAAGCAAAGACCGCCGGCCCCGCAATGATGAGCTCAATGGCCCAAAAGCGACCGTAACGAATCCAGGAGACATTGCCATCCCCATGCCGCTCGCGGATCTGATAGAGGATCGAACCCCATTCGTGAGCTGCATTCCACAAAATGATTGGGATCGCACCCAGCACACATCCCAGGACCACATATGCAGCGCCCCGAACCCGGCGCTCTCGAGGAGCCCATAGCAAGATGCAAAGCCCTGCCGATCCCGCGCCCAAGAACGCTGAATACTTACCCAAGAAAGATATAAAAATTCCGACCACGAGCCAAAACCAAACCCAGCCCGACACAGGCCCAGGCTCACAGACTTTCCAAGTCATCAAGAAGGCGATTGTCCATCCCAGAAAGAGAGGAAAATCCGGCACCATCATCCACGAGATCGCGAACAACCCCACGAGCGATAACACGCCTAAAACACCAGCTCGCCAACGCCTACGTCCTTCAGCATCGAGCTCGCCCACGCCCACTCCGCCAGCCAACTGCAGCCACCGGAGACCCATCCCAAAAACTGCGGCCGAGCAGATAAACGCCGGCAAGCGTACCACTGCCACCGAGTCGTAGCCCATAAGCCAACCCAAGCCCCGATGCACGATCGCAACGAAGATCCCAATGCCCCCCGGGTGAAACGCGTAACCCCACGCTGGTCGTTGACCTAAGACCCAGTAGTAAGCTTCATCATCGGTAAGCCCAAAACCAGGCCACAAGCCATGTATTGCAAGCGCCAAAAAAAGCAGGCCGACTGGCAAAAGAACTCGCTTAGCTGTCTGCCCGGTCATGGCGTCGTCGCGATATCCGGCATCGCAAAATCAATCATCGTTTGGATGCCCTTGCTAAACTGATCCCAATAAGCCTTCGCTTTGCGGTGGTCCGCAGTCGGCAGCTCAAGCGTCATCGTGGGGATCCCAAGCTCGCGTCCAGCGTAGTTGCCAAGCGATCCGGGAAAAAACACCCCGGGAGTCGCTTTGAGCTTAGCCCGCAACCGCAAGCACTCTTCTACATAGTCTTGCGGAAACTTCGAAAGCGAGACGGCCGACGGCCCATCGTAATCCATGAAGTTCAGAGGAGAGTGCACCGACAAGATCTTTTGCGGGCGCACTAGGCGGATCAAATCCTCTTGAAAGATGGTCTCGGGCTCCGAGCGAGGAACGTTGCCCGGAAATCTCCGAGGATCTTTTCGGTACTTATTTTTCCAAGTCTTAAGCGCCGCCTCTTGCCAATCTGAAGTTGCAAAATTGCGATTCACGTCGACGCCTCGTGCATTAGTGCGCGTCCGGGGATTGCTAAGAAACCCATCAGGATTCACAAGCGGGGCAACCACTACATGAACAGAGGACTGATCGTTGATACGATCCTTAAGCCATTGCGCGAGCCGCAGCCCCAGATACAGAGGCGTGATCTCATCACCATGGACAGCGGTGAGGACCAATGTAGTATTTGGCGCGTCCTTATTGCCAAACTCCGCAAATACCAGCGGCCGCCCCTCAACCGAAACTCCCCCCACCCGCCAATTCACGATGTTCGTGCCGTGACAGACCGAGACACCCCACCTAAAGCCGACGACGGCTTTCTTCATGTGCTCACACCAATCAGTCATGAGCTTTTTCTTGTTCTCGGGAGTCAAGGTAGACTCAAATGACATCAGAGTGGCAGGATCTGCCGAGGCGGAGCCCGCCCCAAGCCCTTGTCCGATCGCAAAGGCCGCGATTAAAAGGAGGCTAGGGCCGATCACGCGCTTCTTCTTAGTTTTCGATGGGTGATGTACCACTTTCCAAATACCGCCAAGAGAATCAGAAAGATCACCACGACCAAGCTATGCTCGACGTGCTGGATGATCCGGACCACATGGTCCAGTTCGTCCCCGAAATAGTAGACCGCCCCAATAATCAAAGGGACACTAATGAGGGCCGCAGTTCCATCGTAAAATATAAATATCCTGTAGGGAAGATGCAGCGTACCCGCTGAGAAGAAAATCGGCGCGCGCAGCCCTGGCATGAAGCGAGCTGCAAAGATCAACTTATTGCCCTTTTTAAGAAACTGCTTCTGCACAGCTTCGAGCCGATCGTCTGGCAAAAGCTTGTGAAAGATCCAAATTTTGGTCAAACGGCGACCGAAATGTCGCCCCAACAGAAAAACCGCTGAATCGCCGACCAAGACGCCTACCATTGCAATCGCGATCATCACGCCGACGTGGGTCACGCCATAATAGGACAATAATCCAGCCGCAAAAAGAGTGATGTCTTCAGGAATTGGCAACCCCAAACCACATGCTAGTAAAATCCCTAGAATGACGAGGTATGGAGTTGTGCCGTAAAAATTCAGAAGAAAATCAACTAGTCTGTCCATTTTTCTTTGCCTTTAGCAAACTCGGTTCTGAGCGACCAGAAAACAACGCATCCAGTGGATGTGTCTCACGATATTCATCCATTAGAGCGCCTAAGTCGACATGTGTATAGCGCTGAGTCGTAGATAGCTGGCTATGTCCCAACATTTCTTGGATCGTACGAAGATCAGCACCCGCCGCGAGCAAGTGCGTCGCGAAGCTGTGTCTCAAACCATGGGGCGAAAGGTTTTTAGTAGAAGCGATTCGAATCAAATGCTTGTTCACAATTCGCCCCACACTTCGAGCTGTCAATCGAGTCCCCCTGTAGTTGACAAAAGCGGGCTGATCAGCCGTCACCTCGTTGCGATCTTTCCAATATTCAGTGATCGCATCTCGAGCGGGGCGACCGAATGGAACTGATCGCTCCTTAGATCCTTTGCCTAAAACTTTGAGCCACTCTCCCGAAAGATCCACATCTCCAACATCCAGCCCTACAGCCTCCGAAACACGAAGACCCGATCCATAGAGCACTTCAAAAAGAGCGCGGTCCCTTCGCCCCAATCGCGTGGTGAGATCAGGCGCCTGCACCAACTCCTGCATCTCATGGATCGGCAAGAATCGCGGGAGACTCCGCTGATTTCTAGGCGTTGGAACCAACAATCCCACGTCGCGCTCGATCCATCCTTGGGTCCGAGCATAGCGAAGAAAAGAGCGGATCGCAGAGAGCCTCCTACAAATCGAAGAGCGCTCGTGCGTTTCGTAGAGACGCGAAAGATAAGATCTCAACGAAGCGGGATCCAATCGTTGGTTGAGGTCATCCATCGACTCCACGCCACAACAGGAGCGTAGCCAATCGGAGAGATCCAGCTCGTATGCCCGCAAAGTATGGGGACTCGAACCGCGTTGAATCCGCAAAAACGTCAAAAATCCGTCGAGAGCCTTTGAGAGCGTCATCTGAGGTCTAGTTGTGATAGTAGCACCAAAATGCGAATTCACATCGTCGGTTGCGGTTTAGCAGGCAGCGAAGCTGCGTATTATCTGGCTAGCCACGGATTTGAGGTAGTCGTCCACGAGATGCGTCCCGTGCGAATGACTGAAGCACACAAAACCGCGGGCTGCGCCGAGCTAGTTTGCAGCAACTCGCTCAAGTCCAAGGACCCAGTCTCTGCGCCCGGCATGCTCAAAACCGAGATGAACCATGTGGGTTCACTGGTTTTGGATGCAGCCGCCCAATCCGAAGTCCCGGGCGGCCAAGCGCTTGCGGTGGACCGGGACTTCTTTTCCGACCTCATCACGCAAGCCTTGCGCAAGCATCCTAAAATCACTTTTGCGGAGCCTGGTGAAGTCGAGACTCCCTTCAAAGACGAGATTACCCTGATCGCAACCGGCCCCCTGACCAGCGAAAAGCTGAGTCAATGGATCGGCAAAGCGACGGGCGCTGACGACCTTTACTTCTACGACGCCATCGCGCCGATCATCGACGCCTCTACCATCGATATGGATCGTTGCTTTCTCGCCAACCGCTACGACAAGGGAGAGGAAGAAGCCTACCTGAACTGCCCGATGACCGAGGAGGAGTACCACACCTTTATCGACGCCCTGATGTCGGCTGAGAAAGTCGCGCCTAAATCCTTTGAGAAGGAAAAATTCTTCGCCGGTTGCCAACCCATCGAAGCCATCGCCGCCACAGGACGAGACAGCTTGCGTTTTGGTCCCATGAAACCCGTCGGCCTCACTGATCCAAAGACGGGCCGCTGGGCCCACGCAATCGTGCAGCTCCGTCCTGAGAACCGAGCACGAACAGCTTACAACTTGGTAGGTTTTCAGACGAAGCTCAAGTACGGCGAACAATCTCGCGTACTACGACTGATCCCCGCTCTACATCGGGTCGAATTTCTCCGCTTAGGTTCGATCCACCGCAACACCTACGTCTGCGGGCCACGAGCTCTGCGGCCCGACCTTTCACTCAAAGGTCACCCCCGCGTCTACCTCGCCGGGCAGATCACCGGAGTCGAGGGCTATCTCGAATCTGCAGCTTGCGGAATGCTGGCGGGCTTTTTCATCCGACAACGCCTCGAAGGCCGCACTCACGAGGCCCCCCCTGCCAATACGGCTTTAGGCGCACTCCTCAGACACATCACTGGTAGCGATCCAAAAAACTACCAGCCCGCCAACATGCATTTTGGACTTTTTGACTCCCATCTCTTTGAAGGGCTGGAAGGTCAGAAAAAAGATGGATTAAGACAAGAAATGGCCCGACAATCTATTCATCGATTCAAAGGATGGTTAGGTTGAATGCTTGAACAGTTGCGCGGTCCCCTGCTGGTTGCCACGGCCGCAGTACTCTGGGGAACCGATGCACTCTTTAGATTTCCGGCTTCGGCAAGCCTGGATCCCACCTTCATCGTTTTCTGCGAGCATCTCGTCGGTGTGCTCATCCTTACTCCTTGGATCCTCGGCAAACACAGAAGCGAACTCTTCAAACTGAACTGGAAGGGTTGGTTCGCGGCGATTTTTGTCGGAGCAATGGGCTCTGCCATCGCAACGGTTCTTTTTACCGCATCATTTAAGTACCAAAACCCGTCGGTCACCATCCTTCTTCAAAAGCTGCAACCGATCTTTGTAGTGCTGTTGGCGTTCGCATTTCTGGGAGAACGCCCTGCTCCCAAATTTTACTTTTGGGGCCTCATCGCGATTGGCGCTGGCTTTGTTCTCAGTTTTCCAAACTTGGACGTTAGCTTTCTCAAAGACTTAGATAGTTTCCACACTCGGGGGTTTTTGTACGCCTTGGGCTCTTCTTTGATTTGGGCAGCGACTACCGTGGCTGGACGGGCGCTACTCTCCCAAGCCAATGCGTCTGTCGGCACCTTTTGGCGATACATCTTTGGCTTACTCACCTTGAGCATCCTCCTCTCCATCGCGCATGTGCCTTCTGATTGGTCCTCGATGGCTACGACTTCGGCAATAGGCACACTCCTTTACTTGGGGATCGTCAGCGGAGTCGTACCGATGTGGATCTACTACGGAGGTCTCGCCCGAACTCCAGCCAACGTGACAACGTTTGTCGAGCTTCTCTATCCCGTCAGCGCGGTGATTCTGAACACGCTCTTCCTGAACACCCCACTCAATGCGATCGAGATCGCAGCAGGTTCCTTGCTGCTCTTCGCTGTGACGATGATTTCGATTTAAAGTTCTCAAACAGCACGTTGTGTCATCAGAAAAAATTTGCGCAATTAACGCGTCTTTGCCAAGAGGGAACGAGCGAATCATCTCGCGCGAAAAAGTCTTCGCGCACTTTTTCAGAAGGCTTCACTTCGAGGCTGGGGGTTCAAAAGTATGAAAAGTCGGAAAAATGGAGTTGCGGTAGGTTTAGTCTTTGCCGGACTGAGCCTGACGAGCGTCACTGCTTTCGCAGAAGACTCGGTCGTCAACACACAAACCAGCAGCTCATCCGCTGAGAAGTCTTTTTACGACACTCTCCTTGAAAAGGGCGCACTCAATTACTGGGGCTACTACACGGGCGCTTCGATCAACAATCTTGGCAACGGATACCAGCCCAATGTAGATGGCTCAAACGGCTCTCCTCAAAGCATCGAAAGCATTATCACTGCCGGCTACAAATTCACTCCAACACTCATGGTAGGTGTGACTCCTCACTTTAATTTTCTACCCGCTTTGGGCCCTGATAGCTGGGGCAGCGGACACATCCAAATGCTAGATCCTTCGGTGTTTATCCAGCAAACCAACTTTGCCGTAGTGCGCGGCGTGAAGTTTACCGGTATTCTTTTCGGCACCCCAGCAATGGCTGCACGGGACAAGCTAAAAAGGGACGGAAATGCATTTGCATTCACTCCCACCCTCATCAACAGCTACACCGTTCCTTCGACTCAACTGACCCTCGGTCTTTTTTCTTTCCTGCGTTTCTACATCCCTGGATCTGATACCCCTGACACCACAAACACCTATAGGATTGTCGTCTGCCCAAACGCCACCTACCAACTCAGCAAAACCGTAACGGCAACTCTCTGGGTGGATCTGGTCAGCGCCTATCGCCGAGGGGGGACTCATTACTTCGGAGGGTTGGACCTGGGTCCAACGGACATCCAGCCAGGCATCAACTGGGCCATCACCCCAAACGTCAGCATCAACCCACAGCTTAATATCTATCCTTCGAATATGACGATCGCCTCGACTTCATTTCAAGCGATCTTGACGGCGAAGGCGCTCTAAACCAAGACCTAGCAAGATTGAGAGCCCCGCTACTCAAGGAGTGGCGGGGCTTTTTTTTCTAGAATTGCCTTATGATCTCAAAGATCAGATAGAGTCGGTGATAGTGCCTGCAACGACCCCTGTCACTAGCGCTATCGTCTGAGATCAGAATGCCCGCTGCCTGGCAATTAAGTGTTTCTCAAGTGATACCGAACGCTCGTCACCACTTTGCCTCGCTTAAACAAAAGGGCCGCGCGGATCAAGAAAGCGGTTTGGTTGTGCAAAACCTGGTACCGCCATTTTGAAGTGACGAACTCCGGGATAATGACCGTGATCAAATCACCATGAGTTGTCTGCTCAACATCGTCAATGTACTCAAGGAGAGGCCTGATGACGGATCGATAAGGAGATTTGAGCACGACAAACGGAACCTCGTGGGCCCACCTATGCCACTCCGCCTTCACCCTCTCCGTCGAGTCCGAATCGAGCTCAACATAGCAAGCGCGCACATCGCTAGAGATCGACAGCGCATATCTCAGCGCATCGATCACGCCTCGATGGATGCCGGAAATCGGCACGATCACAGTGTGCTTGATCGGCGTTAGGCTACCCGGAGGGCGCATGCCTCCTAGCGAAAGCTCGCGCCCCACAGCGAGATAGTGGGCATGGATCCGATTAAAAAGAAGAACAAGAGCGGGAATGAGCAACACCACCATCCAGGCGCCGTCCAAAAACTTAGTCGAGGCGATCACAGCCAGAACAACCGCCGTCGTCACTGCCCCCAGCCCATTGATAATCAAGGAAGTCACCCAGCCCGGCTCGCGCTCGCGCAGATGATGCATCACCATGCCCGATTGAGAGAGCGTAAAAGACAGGAATACGCCCACGGCATAGAGTGGGATCAGGTGATGGGTCTGACCTTTATAGATCACAAGCAAAATGATCGCAGCGAAACTCAACCCAAGAATGCCATTCGAGAAAACAAGGCGATCACCCAAACTCGCGAGCTGGCGAGGCATGTATCGATCCTTTGCGAGCAAAGACGATAGGCGCGGAAATCCTGCATAACTTGTGTTCGCAGCCAAGAACAAGATGAGTGCGGTCGAACCTTGCACAACGAAATAAAACCAATGATTTCCGAAAATACTGCGCGAAAGCAGAGAGACTGCTGTCTCACCCGACTTGGGCACGAGCCCGTTGACGTGTGAAAGAAGCGTAATACAGAGGAAGAAACAGCCCAAGATGAATGACATCCAAAACATCGTGAGCTTGGCATTGCGTGGCGCAGGAGATCTAAACAGAGTAATCCCGTTTGAGATCGCTTCGATCCCCGTCAGAGCTGAACACCCGGACGCAAATGCATGCAAAAGAATAAAGAGAGGAATCGTGGGGTAGGTTTCATGTTGGATGGGATGGACCGCAACCGTAGCTCCAGTGGCGAGCTGCCAAGTGCCCACGCCAAACATGACCAAGAAAGAGAAAATGAAGAAATAAGTCGGGATCGCGAAAATGCTCGCCGACTCTTTTACACCTCGCAGATTGAGCAACATGATGATGATGATCATCACCGTTCCGAGGGCGACTTTGTGAGGGATAAGGTAAGGAAAGGCTGACGATAGATTCTCAACTCCGGCAGCAATCGAAACGGCAAGAGTCAACACGTAGTCAATGAGAAGCGCAGCTCCGGCCACTAAACCCGCCTGCGTCCCCAGATTATCTTTGGCTACAATGTAAGCGCCACCACCGCTTGGATAGCGATCGATCGTCTGCTTGTAGGACATCGTCACGATGATCAGTAGCAACGCGATCGCGATTGCGATGGGGATCGAATAGATCACAGCCGCCATGCTGAACGCAGCCAAGGGAATCAGCATCTCTTCAGTAGCGTAAGCTATAGAAGAGAGCGCATCCGAAGAGAGAACAGCTAAAGCCATCCACTTAGGGAGTTTCTCGTGGGCTTCCATTTGATTGGAAAGCGGCTCACCTAGTAGAAGTCGTTTCAATCGCGGCAACATGGTTATGACTGCACTCTCAGCCTATTCTGGCGACCAGTCAAGGACCCTATCAGCGGGGCCAGTTCAGCTCAGAGCCAAAATGATCCTGCCCAAAGGGTTTATAGTTTGCGCGTTTCTTAAACAGTTTTAGAAGAACGCATCTGCAAACCAGACTCATAAAATATTGATTTTTAAAGACAATTCAAAAATAACGCACACGCCCTATATTGGCAAGGGGATTGCTAAATGCCGATCCGCCACGCCCATCGTTGGTGAGAAAGTAGTTACTAAGGAGACTCGTATGAGCAAGAAGTACATCATCGCAAAATCGCTCGCATCCCTGGCCCTGCTCGGTGCCCTGGGGAGCAGCGCTTTTGCCAATCCGACCTCGACAGCAAAAACCAAAGTCGTGCCCCCCCCTTCGTTGATTGACAGCCTCACGTTAGCTTACGCTGCTCAATACTTTGGCCCTTCGATTACCAATCCCACCTATGCAACCAGCGATGCTACCAATGACGGCAACTTAACCGATACGCAAAATCTCGATAACACCTTCCTGGGCGGCTACAAGCTGACTCCTCATTCTGAGATCCTCGGAAACTTCCGTTTCGTCCTAGAAACCTACACAAAGAATCAAGTTCAAGACCTCAAGATCAGAGATCCGTGGATTTCGTACAGAGACAGAAAGTTCTACAGCAACGGCCCATTCAATGTGAATCTCGACGTGCGTTTGATCTTCCCCGTCGCTCCAAATAGTCGAGGAAATCTTAATACTGGGATTCGCTCGACTCAGATCGCCACCTATAGCGTACCGAGCACCCGTCTGACGCTCGGTACCTTCACCTTTGTCCGCGCCAACGTTCTTCGAGGCGATGTAACCGGATTGCCCAACGCTTCGTTCAATTTCTCATCATTTGCGAACTACCAGATGCTACCGACTGTGGGCGCCACCCTATGGTCTGATATTGTCCAAATTGACTATTGGTTCGGAAACGACATCGAAAACTATGCGATTCCGGTATCACCCGGTGTGAACTGGGACGTTACGCCTAACTTCTCTCTCAATCCGATGCTCACTTTCTACCCTTTCGCCAACGAACCAAGCTGGGAGAAAACCACTATCGGCTTATTCATCAGCGCAAGAATCCTGTAAAAAACTTTGCACGCTTGACCCGATCAGCGTTCTATAAGAGAAGGACTTCCGAGGCCGAAACATGAAAACACTGACTGAATTTCCATCGCCTACGATCAAGAACGCTTTAAAGACCCAGCAAGAACTCCTTGCGGCCGGCAAAACCCCTGAAGAGCTGCCCGCTGCCATGGGTGAAGCCCTCAAGCTCGAAGGCGACAAGCTCACCTTCTTGTTGAGCGCACTTGAAGAAGTGAAGACGCGGACTGACAGCCTGAAACGCGTGATTGTTTCGCAGCTGAATGAAGGCGAAACCGTACCCTCCACTAGCAAACTCATCGGCGAAAAAGTTTATACCGTCGAATTCTATCCCGCTGCCAACAAAGCTCCCCAAAAACGAGCTGACGAAGGCCGTGGCCCTCGTGATGGCAAGCGCGGCGGCAAACGTGGCGAGAAGCGCGGTGGTGGACGTGGCGGCGATGACCGCAAACCCCGTGGCGAACCTCGCGGCGAGCGCAAGCCTCGTCCAGAAGGCGCGCCCATGCAAACTCAAGCTGCTGCGGGAGACCCATCTGCTCCCAAGCGTCCACGCCGTGGACCTCCAACGGGAGCACCTGACTTGCCCAAGCCTTTGACGACGCCGGTTCCGCGCAAAGAAGCACCTGCTCCGGCTGCTGCTCCTCAGGACGCAGCCCCTTCATCGGACGCGGTGGCTCACTCCTAGCGAGGATTGCTGAGCATCAGCAACCGCTGCTAAACCCAAGACCCGCCGTCAATGGTCATCGCTTGTCCAGTGATCGCTCCTGCTTCAGGAGAGGCGAGATACCAAGCCATCGCTGCGACTTCTTCTGGCTCGACGAACCGCCCAAGCGGGACACCCGAACGCAGGCTAGCCTCCGACATGCCAAGCTCTTTCATCCGGCCATGAGCCATCTCGGTGCGCGTCCACCCCGGACAGACCGCGTTAACAGTGATTTTTCTCGGCGCGAGATGATGAGCCAGTGCTCGCGTTAGACCCAATACACCATGCTTAGCCGCGCAATAGGCAGTCTGATCCGGCACGCCTCTCAGAGCCAAAACTGATGCGATGTTGATCACCCGTCCGGTCACATCGGGAAGGTGCGGGAGCGTATGCTTGGTGACGTAGTAGGTTCCGTTCAAGTTGACGGCAATGATCTCGTGCCAAAGATCGTCCGATGCAGAAGGGTCGAGCTGGTTGCTCCCCGCAAGGCCGGCATTATTGATAACGACATCAATTCTGCCCAGCTTCTTGAGAGCACCTGAAACGAACTCACGCACAGGCTCAGCTTGGGTGACATCGCAGACTGCTGTGAAGTCAGCCTCCTTAAACTCATGAATAGTAGGCTGACTCGAGCAAGCGGCCACTTTCCAGCCCATTGATTTGAATTTGAGCGCGATCGCGCGCCCAATTCCTCTCGAAGCACCTGTCACCAGTACGACTTGGCTCATGACGAAATCCCGCGATTTGGGATCCAACCATTGGTCCATGCGAGATAAGCCATGACCACGAGAAACAAAAAAAGCACCATCGTGAGTCCTACATAAATCATATAGGGATGCTTCCAAATTGGCCCTTGGTGCTCGGTTTCATGCTGTTTTTCTACTCGTCCTTGCATATTCCTGGGTTAACATAGTCACGAGACTATCGGTAGACTAAGTCTATAGAGTTGCGTTATCTTACGCACGCATGCGCGCGCCACTCACTGAACAGATCCCTGAGTATCTTCAGCCCTATATCGTCGAACAAGACGTTGGCGCGTACACGCCCATCGATCACGCGAGTTGGCGCTTTATTCTAAAAATTTCTAAATCTTTTTTGGGCCATCATGCTCATCAAAAATACATCGATGGATTGCAAGAAACCGGCATCTCGACCGAGCGAATTCCACGCATTGAGGAAATGGATCAATGCCTCCGCAAGTTCAATTGGAGAGCCGTCGCAGTGAGTGGGTTTATCCCTCCTGCAGTCTTTATGGAATTTCAGTCGCTCGGGATCCTGCCGATCGCCTGTGACATGAGAACGCTTGAGCACCTTGCCTACACGCCTGCTCCCGACATCGTTCACGAAGCAGCGGGACATGCGCCGATTATCGCGGACCCCGAGTACTCGGCGTATCTGAGAAGCTTTGGTGAGCTTTCGCGAAATGCGATCTACTCGTATCAAGACTTGGATGTTTACAATGCGATTCGAAACCTTTCGATTGTGAAGGAAGAGCCCACTTCGACTCCTGAGCAGATTCAAGCTGCGCAAAGGCGGCTCGATGATGCGATTGCTGCAGTCACTTACGTGAGCGAGGCGACACTTCTTTCCCGCATGGGTTGGTGGACCTTTGAATATGGCTTGGTAGGGCCAATCGAGTCGCCCAAGATTTATGGGGCGGGCCTGATGTCCTCGGTGGGCGAGAGTTACCATTGCTTGGCTCCAGAAGTTCGCAAGATCCCCTTCTCGATCGGCTGCATCGATGTTTCGTACGACATCACTCGCCCACAGCCTCAGCTTTTTGTGGCGCGCGACTTTAAACAAATTCGAGATGCGCTCGAAGAGTTGGCGCTTATGATGGCCTTCAGGCAAGGCGGCGTCATAGGACTAGAGAAAGCGCAACAAGCTCGCACCGTCACGACGACCGTTCTCGAATCAGGGCTACAGATAAGCGGCGTGCTCGATAGCGTCTTGTACGACTCGGCTCGCGCTCCTGCGTACCTCCAGTTCAAAGGCCCGACACAACTCGCCTTTCAGGATCAAGAAATCGCCAATCAAGGCCCTGAGCATCATGCGAGTGGTTTTGGATCTCCTCTCGGAAAAGTCCGCAAGTTCAAAAAAACCCCTGCTGAATTGAGCGACGATGAACTTGCTGCACTGGGATTCGCCGCAGGCGCAGGCTCACGCGACACCAAGCCTGGGCGAATGGAGTTTGAATCGGGAATCGTCGTTGAAGGTAAGCTCAAGAGCAAAGTTCGACGAGAAGGCCGCAATCTCGTGTTGGCATTTGAGCCCTGTACCGTGACTCGTGGTGCAGAAGTGCTGTTTAAGCCTGAATGGGGCACGTTTGACATGGCCTGTGGAGCGCAGGTGATGTCGGTCTTTGGCGGTGCCGCGGATCGCAAGAAGTATTTAGCTGCAACAGGTGGCTTCAAACAGGAACCAGGTAAGCAGAAAACCAATCTCACGCCTGAGAATCGCTCCCTCAATGAGCTCTATAGGCGCCTGCGCGCAATTCGCGACGAGGGTTCAGCCGTCACGCACATCACCGAGCTATCTCAAATTCATGAGGAGCTCGAAGCCAAGTATCCAGACGACTGGCTCCTTCGATATGAGTTGCTGGAGATGGAGTCTTCCAATCGGTTGAACGCTCCTTGGAGCTCTGTGGCCCGTGAGCGCCTTCGAGAAATCGCAACGCAGTCTAAAGAGAAGTCAGAACTAATCGCAAGGGGCATGAGCCTACTATGAGCGCCGAAAAAAATAAAAAGACAGTTCTGATCACAGGCGCCGCGAGAGGCATCGGCCGAGCGCTCTGCGATGAAGCCCTCAAGCGCGGCTACACGGTCCACGGATTAGTCCGCAACCCCGATAGCGCCCCTCCGGGCATTGAAGTGCACGTTGCAGATTTGCGGGATCGCAAAGCGATCTCCGAACTGATGAAAAAACTCGCGCCTCAGATCGACATCTATCTTGCCAACGCAGGAGTGGGTCACGATCTCAACCCCCGCAAGCCAGAAACCGCGGAACTTGCGGCGGAGATCATGGACATCAATTGCACGGCCACAATCTTCTCGATCTATGCGCTGGCTTACGAGTGGATCGAGCACAAGCATCAAAGCCGCCGCATCGCTGTTGTCTCGAGCCTAGTTGCCGGGCTAGGGCTTCCGCGCACTGCGGTCTATGCGGCCTCCAAGACAGCGCAACTCATCGTGTGCCAGGGACTTGAGCACGACCTCGCCAAGTATGGAATCGAAGTGAGCGCGATCCAGCCTGGATTCATCGAGACGGATATGTCAGCCGGCCTTCCGGATCGCCCTTTCTTGATACCGCCTGATGAAGCCGCTCGAAAAATATTCGCTGGCCTAGAGCGCGGCAACCATCGGATCGCGTTTCCACGGCCGACAGCTTCACTCGCTTGGCTTGCAAACCACTTGCCTGGATTCATGATGCGCAAGGCGGTATCTGAGCTTCATAAAAAGAAGGTACTTTAAAATGGACGGCAGAACTTGGGTGATCGCAGGATGTATCTCAGGAGCCCTTGCAGTGATCTTTGGCGCGTTCGGTGCGCATGCATTGGCAGAGCGCCTGACTGAAAAAGCATTGGCGACCTACCATACAGGGGCGCAGTACCAAGTTTATCATGCGCTGGCACTGCTAGGACTGGGTGTGTGGGCGACGCAAAACCCTCGATCTAACACCTCAATTACGGGCCTGTGCTGGGTGATCGGCACACTGCTTTTTTCGGGCAGTCTTTATGCACTTGCTCTCTCCGGCATCAAAGTTCTAGGAGCGATTACGCCGTTCGGCGGAGTGCTCTTCATCGTAGGCTGGATTTCGTTCGCATTTCAAGCCTGGAAAGCATAACCCTCACCCATGACACAAGAGACTAAACAAGACGGCACACCGCTCGAAATCATCGCCAATGTTTCTCGCGTGGTCACCAAAGTGGTGGACCGACTGACGGGAGATCGATCTGACTATCCGTTGATGGTGGCCGCTGCGACGGTAGAGGCTTTGCGCAATTTTGGTCTCGAGTCGCGCGTGATGTACGGACCTGCTGCTTGGATCGAAGTGATGGAAGATAATACGGTCCTTTGGGCCGGATGTTGGGGCAAGAATTTTCATTTTTGGGTGGGCACTGCTCACGGCGAGACTATCGACCTTAACACGAGCGTGGCTCATCGTAAGCGCGCGCACGACAACCCTGGCCTCAAAGCACGCTACTCACCGCCGATGCTGTGGGCTCGCGAAGTACCAGCCTTCTATCGCTATGTTCCTGAAGGCGTGGCGGAGCTCGAGCTCACTGACGATCGGGATCGGCAGCGGTTTGAATTGGTGCTCGCTGAAGTCATGCAAAAGTGCGGGCCCAGCCTATTGAAGAAAGGTGATCCAGAGTTTGCGAACGAGCCGATTCTCTGCCCTGGGCGCAAGCTACTGGATGATTCCGAAGGGACGTTCAAGCAGTTTGACCGAGTGCTCGGGGTGCGCGGGATTCCTAAAGCACCGATTTAGGACCTAGAACTTTTTAGACACTACGACCTGCTTAAGCTCTTCTACTGCTTCCTGGGCTTCGATGCGCTCGGGACCGATGCCCTCCAGGGCAGCCCCGCGTTTTGCGACTTCAAGCGCGCGCGGAAGATCCTTCTCCACGTCTGCGATAAACTTTCCATAAAAAAGATAGTTCAGCGGCTCATCAGGTGAGCCCGCGAGCGCCTTATCAAAATACTCGCGAGCCTTAGCCTTGTTTCCACCTAACATGCTCGGGAGTTTTTGATTGATCAGGCCGAGCGTACGGTAGGCGCCTGAGTACATGTACTTGGGATCGACTTCGATGCTCGCTTCGAGGTGCTTCTGAATTTCTTTCAAGCTAAAGAGAGTCTTCATATAGCCCTCTTCTTGAGCGAAAAGCGCCATATTCACGGCCGCCCAGAAATGGCAAGGCGCACACTTGGGATCGCGAACTGCGGCGAAAAGCGCAGCATCACGCCCCTCTGCGAAGAAAGTTGTTTTTTCAGGCTGCGTTTTGGCGACGCGAATCCCGAGAAAGTAGCACGCCATCCCGTAGCGCCAGCCTGCTTCTACGTCGCCTATGTCGGCGTCGAGGACTTCCTTGTAGGACTTAGCAGCCAAGCGGGCTTGATCTTCGGACTTGCGGAGCTTGAAAGCGATATCACCGATCTTGAATCGCTCTGGAGAGGGCGTGGCGGGTAGGCCAGAGGGAGTCACCGCCGGTGCAGCTGGCACGTCGGAGGGAGTAGGATAAGCAGCCTCCACTTTGACGACGACAGCTTGCGCTTGAGCCTCAGTCAGAGGCCCGAAGGCTACGGGCGCAGGACTCTCGATCGGATCGAGGGCCTTTATCGGCGTGTCAACGCCGACCTCTTGAGCGGCGAAACCGAAAGAGGCCCCACACGTTTGCCCAATGAACGTTCCTAAAATAAGCCAGTTGCGCAGGCTACCCATCGACTTGGATTTTGAATGATCGAACGATTTCCGGCTAGCACCTTTTGCGGAAGCTTCAATTTCGACATCTTTTGCCCTTTTTAAACAAGACCAGCCCTGACCCAAAGTGACGAATTGTCAGGATTGGGTTTGCCTCAGAAAGGGGGCCGGCAACCAATGCTTGCTGAGCCCTACCAGAATGCGCGGGATACGCATTCTAGGGGGGCTCAAGCCGGCTGAGCTACCTTAGAGTGCGCTCTGGGCGTATTCTAAGGGGACTCAGAGTGGGCTGAGGACAGTGTCATGTGCCTAAACCTTTTTCGCGACCGGCGTCACGACATTAAACGTCCCAGTGGTCATTGCCACTGGAGCAGACTCTCCCTTGCGATAGAGAAACGCATGGACGACACAGAGTTTCTTTCCGCGAAATACGACCTTGCTGTTGGCCACCAACTCATCGCCAAGCAGGATGGGATGAAAGTAGTTCACTTTAAGTTCGATGGTAGAGCAGAAGTCGTTCTCTCCCAAAGTCGAGAAGACCGCAGCCCCACAGGCGAAGTCAAAAAATGCGGAGATCACGCCGCCATGAACTCGACCCGCAGGCGAAAGATGGTCCCCCCGAATCTTGAGCGTCACCTCCGCTTCGTGCTTGTCTCGATCGAGCGTTTCGACCTGATAGCCTAGCCAATCACCAAACTGATCGGGATGAGCATAGTTCTTAAGGCCAAACTTTCCTGGGTCAGGTTTGTGCGCCATAAAACAGAATTTATCACGGCTGCTGCCATTTGGGATAGCGAACCAAAAGCAAGAGCCCAGGAAACGCGATGACCGTGCAGAAAATAAAGAATCCCACCCACCCGAGCGACTCAGCTAGAAACCCCGAGGATGCGCTAAACACATTGACTGGCACAGCCATAAGACTGGTGAGCAATGCGTACTGCGTGGCCGTGAAGTTCTTGTTGCAGGTGTTCATCATGAACGTCGTAAAGGCCGCGGTTCCCATTCCAATGGCAAGATTGTCCACCGCAATCACGGCGGCTAGCGCTGGGATGCTTGGTCCCGTATAGACAAGCAACGCAAAGAGAATCGTCGCCATTCCCTGAAAGGCGCCAAAGATCCAAAGCGATCGATAGACACCTAGCCTGAGCATGAAGACTCCACCTACGAGGCCGCCCAAGAGAATGCCCACAAAGCCGACGGGCTTTGCCACCGCACCGATAACCTTTTGCTCAAATCCGATCTTCAAAAAAAACGGAGTCGTCATCACGCTCGCGATATTCTCACCTATTTTATAAAGCATGATGAAGAGCATGATCTCTAAAGCGCCCTTGCGCTTGAGATAGTCGGCAAGCGGGACATACACCGACTGCAACAAGGACTGGGGGGGCGACGAAATAACGTTCTCTGGCTCTCGAGCAAACCACGAAGCGATCGCACCCAATAACTGCGTGCCCGCCATGACCCTAAACACGTTGGGCCAACCTATGTAGTCAGCAAAGAACAGGGCAACCGCATTGCCAATCCAACGAAAACTGATCAAGTACCCTGTCACATGAACGCTGTTGGCAAGTCCAAGCTCTTCCTTGGACCAAGCCTCGGCCCGGTAGGCATCCACGACAATATCCTGACTCGCACCCAAAAAGCTGATCAAAACAGAAAGCAGGGCAATCCACCACAACTCCTCGGTTGGGCTCAGCACGCTGATCGCCAGCAGTACAAGGGCAAGTAAAACTTGAAAGATCAATGCCCAGCCTCTCCGGCGCCCCAAGAAGGGCGGAGTGTACCGATCGACCAAAGGTGCCCACAAAAATTTGACGGTATAGGGCGCACCTACCAAGGCGAAGAGCCCGATCGTCTTGAGGCTCACACCCTCTTGAGTCATCCAAGCCGAAAGCGGAGCTTTGGTCAGGATATAGGGCAATCCACAGGACATCCCAAACACCAACATCCACGCCATCTGCGGATTTTTTAGCGCCGCACCTAAGGCCTTCCAACTCTTCATGCTTCGCCCTCCTGGCTTCGCATGGCGGTTAGGTACGCGCCCCTCCAGGGCGCATCTTCATGCGGTTCGCACAACTGTGCGGGAACGCTTTTCATTATTAAAGTTTAACACTAAGTGCCCAACATGGACAACGCACAGGCTTTTGTGCTTAATTTCGAGAATGACTTCGACTCAACGCGCACCCTTTGCTTCAGATCTACAACCACTCAGAGACACGCTGGCCTCGCTTCTTCCAGCATTAGAGGCCAAGCCTGATTGGTACGCTTCAATTTTCTTTGAGCGTAAGACGGCCAAGAGCTTTATCGCGAATCTAAAAGCAACGCAGCTATCTGACCAGGTACGGATGGGCGTGGTGCTCAGAATCTATGACGGCTACACCCTCTACGAGCAAGCGACTGATGATCTTGAAGCAGGCTCTCTTCAAAACGCCGCTCGCGACTTTGCCCGGCGTGTGAGCGGCGCCCGTGTACCTGAGGGCGCAGTATTGCGGCCTTATCATCCCTTGAGCTGGAAGGACCGATTGAAAGCAAATCTCGAGTCGGAGATTCTATCGCAGATCCCCAACGCCGCAGGGGCGCAAACTGAGGTTCACTTTGGAATTAAATTTAAAGACGATCCGAAGAAGTGGGATGCAGCTCGAAGAATCCAGAAACTCAAAGACTTTGTAGAGCGCTGCAAGAAGCTTGCTCCCACTGTGGGTCTCAAATCCGAAGAGCTCACCTACGTGATGGCTCGATCCAGCTTCTGGGAAGAAGAGTCGATCTTTATCGATCGTGAGACCAACATGTCTCAAACGCTCTATCGCAACAGCGCCACTCTCGTGACGATGTCGGGCGCTGATCGCACTCACGTGAATCTAGGGGGATTAGGCGGAATGGAAGCTGCTGAGATCCCGGACGAGAAAGTCGAAGCACTGCTTCAAGACCTCAAAGCCCTGAAGACCGCTGAGCGTCTGACTCCCGGAAAGTATCGTGTCATCTTTGGTCCTGTCGTTTCTGGCGTCCTAGCTCATGAAGCCTTCGGTCACGCGCAGGAAGCGGATACCTGCGCACGGGGCCGTAGCAAAGCTTGGGAGTTGCATAAGACTGGCGACAAAGTGGGCAACCAACTGGCTACCATTCTCAACAATCCCGCAGTCTTCGAGAATGGCGACGGCAACTACGCAGCTTGGGGCAGCTATTACTTCGATGAAGAAGGCTGGCTTGCGCAAGAACAGGTCCTTCTCGATCAAGGCCAATTGCTCGCGCCAATGACCAATTTGACTTCGGCGCTTCGGCTCGGGGTGCCTCGTACCGCAAATGGCAAGCGCGAAAGCTGGGCCAACGGCGTCTATACGAGACAAACGAATACCTACTTCAGTGCAGGCGATAAAACTCTCGATCAGCTGATGAGCGCGTTGGGCGATGGCTTTGTCGCGGTACATCCCGCCGGTGGGATGGAAGACCCTAAAGGCATGGGCATCCAGGTTGGACTCGCCTATCTTGAAGAAGTCAAAAATGGCAAAAAAACAGGGCGCGTGTTCAAAGGTCCAGCGGGCGGCGACATCCAGATGACGGGCTATACCCCTGACGTCTTGAATTCGATCGTCGCCAAGTCAAAAATCGAAGCGACCCGTTCCGATCCGGATCGCGCACGCTTTCCATTCAACGATGCAGGCGGGTGCGGCAAGTATCACAAAGAATTTGTGCAAGCGGGCTGCGGCGGACCTTACATGCTCATGGATCAGGTGATCTTAGGATAATTATGGGGATGACTCAAACCAAGAAGACCGATTGGACACTCGATCAACTCAAGCGCGAGCTCAGCGCTCGCAAGCAAGTACGCGCTTGGATCATTCAACAGGAGCACACGCACCGTCGTGAGCGATACTTCATGCAGGAAATGCAATCGCTCGTGACGGATCAAGACCGCGAAGTCCGAGCACGTGCGCTCGAGGCGCGGATCATGGTGCATCTCCCAGGACGGCCGGGCCGGCAGGGTGAGATCTCGAAAAAGCTATTCAACTCGCTCCCGTTGGCTCCGCAGCTTGACTCGGCTATCGAAGCTGCTCTGCAGACTGATCATCAAGCGTGGGAGCTCCCTACTCAGATCCCTCCTCAGCAATCGCCGCTTCCAACCTCTGATCCTCGCATGGCCGAGGACCTCGAAGGAGCGATGGATGAGCTCACTCAGCAAATCGCAGCCTCGGTCTCAAGAAAGCGCGACACGATTTTTAATTCGGCAGAGCTCTTTCTCTCCGTGCATGATCGAGAGCTTCATTTGAGCAATGGCTTAACCCATCGACACTCGCAGAGCCGCGCATACGTCGAATCAGCTTACTCTTACACGCGCAAAATGGCCGATGGCGAAACTCGCGCCGATGAGTATCTCAACGCACGCTGGTCAGTGAACATGGACGACCTAAAAATCCAACAGCTCTTTGATGAGACCTCGGAGCGCGCTCGACACTCGCTCGACGTTTCTAAGCCGCCCAGTGGGCGTTTTTCTGTCATCGTAGATTCTGAAGTCCTGGCTACGCTCTTTAACAACCAAGTGTCCCAGCTCGCTTCAGCGAACGCCTATAATGGGCTGCCATTTATCAAAACGGGTGAGAATCTGATTTCCGAAGCCAAGGGCGATCTGCTTACGATCGGATTGGATCCCCACCTCGAGTATGGCGCAGACACCACGGGGCTTTCTGAGCATGGGGTCACGCAGAAGCCGCTCAAGCTCGTAGACCGCAACCGCGTGATCGCGACCTTGACCGACAAGCGCTACGCCGATTACACGGGCTCGCCTGTCACCACCTCGCGGGGCAACGTCGTAGTCGAGCCAGGCACCCTTTCGCACGCCGAGCTGACTCGGCAATCGCCGCACGTGATCGAGATCTTGCAGTTCTCGGGATTATTTGCCGACGCGAATAGCGGCACTTACAGCAGCGAGATCCGCTTGGCGCGACTCTATGAGAATAACGGCCAGGAGCAGAAAGTGACCTACCTCAAGGGAGGATCATTGTCTGGTTCCTTCACTGAGAACTTCAAGAACGCGCGCCTCTCGAGCAACCGAGTGAAGCACGCGCACTTCTCTTCAAACAGCATGCAGGGGCATGGGTACTATGGGCCAGACTTCGCGCTTTTGGGCGATGTTTCGATTGTAGGGTGAAGCGCAGTCAGTTTTCTTGATTCTGGCCGAGTCCTCTGGCTGCAAGCAGGGTGTTAACAAAATGTTTCAAGTTGTTAACACAATGGAATCAACTTTTTTCGAAACGGAATCCATTGAAAGCCCCAAATACTTCACGAATGAAAGATTCAGCGCACGGGCATGCCCCTGAACTCGATCAGTCAGTGCTGAAAGTTGGGCTTCTCGCTTGGCTGCATGCCTTGCGCGACCTGGGTCACCTGCACGACCTCAAAATCCAAGATCGCTTCGCCCACTTTCGCTCCAGCCTTGTCTAGCCAAGAGAGCACCAGGCGATGAACCCCAAACATGCCAACAGGAAAATTGCCGTATCTAAAAACGGCTTTCATCCGCTTCTGCTCAGCAGGAACATTCATATCTCCATTGCCCACGATCTGCTGCTTGCCATCTGGGGTAAGCAAGTGAATGACCATCTTGCCATGAAACGCTTGCGGCTCGGTTTTCTCGAGCGCTAAGGAAACCACCATCGACTGAATCTGGATGGGAAGCTGAGGAACACGGATTTCCTCAAGGAGATCAAAAACCGAGAGATTTCCGGTTTGTTGGTCTACTGAGGCACCCAAAGAAAGGCTGGCAAAATGGAGTTTCAACATCGTCAGAATTTGCCACGGGAGCTGTTTCTTGGCAACCAGTCCCCATGCTAGAGTTGTGGTATCCATGCACCAAACCTTTGACTTTCTGGTTATCGGCTCAGGCTTCGGCGGAAGCGTTTCAGCAATGCGATTGGCCGAGAAGGGCTACAAGGTCGCCGTCATCGAACAGGGCAAGCGTTTTCGCGATCAGGACTTCCCTAAGTCCAATTGGGACCTCAGGCGTTATTTATGGATGCCACTGCTCAAATGCTTTGGAATCCAAAACTTGAGCCTCTTTCGCAACGTGCTGGTACTCAGCGGCGCCGGCGTGGGAGGCGGAAGCCTCGTCTACGCCAATACGCTAATGCAACCTGGCGACGAGTTTTATCGCGCGCCGGTCTGGAAAGACCTGGTTGACTGGAAAGCAGAACTTGAGCCGCACTATGCGACGGCTCGCCGCATGCTGGGAGTCACAACCAACCCAGCACTGACGTTTGTCGATCATCGCCTCAAAGAATGCGCTGAAGAAATGGGACGTGGAGATACCTTTAAGCCGACTCAGATCGGCGTGTTCTTTGGAGAGGCTGGCAAGACTGTGACGGACCCTTACTTTGGCGGCAAAGGGCCTGAGCGCGCAGGCTGCATTCTGTGCGGGGGCTGTATGGTGGGTTGCCGCCACAATGCGAAGAACACGCTGATGAAGAACTACCTCTGGTTCGCTGAGAAACTCGGCGTGACGATCATCCCAGAACGCACCGTCGTCGACGTGCGACCCATTCAAACCAAAGCGCTCGATACAGTCCGTGAACGAGAAGGAGCTGCGGGTTACGAAGTCGAGACCGTCCGCTCCGGCGCATGGATCGCAAAGGACCGCCGCGTTTATAGGGCCCAGAAAGTCATCTTCTCCGCCGGAGTGCTAGGCACGGTGAATATGCTTCTCAAGTGCAAGTACATCACACGTAGCCTCCCGCGCATCTCAGATCGTTTGGGATACGAGGTTCGCACCAACAGCGAGGCGCTCATCGGCGTCACTGAATTGAACGCCTCCAAAGAACATGACTATAGCGTGGGCCCTGCGATTACCTCGATTTTTCATCCCGATGAGCACACTCATATCGAGCCAGTTCGCTACCCGCGAGGATCGGACTTCATGCGCTTGCTGGCTGCGCCGATGGCTGACGGAGGCAATCGGATCTTGCGACCACTCAAGATGGCGCTCGCGATCCTCTCCAATCCGATCGGGACGCTTAGGCTCGCGCTCAATCGCGACTGGGCAGGTACAACGGTGATTTTTCTGGTGATGCAGACGCTCGACAACAAAATGCGATTCAAGCTAGGGCGAGGATTTCTTACGTTGTTTAGGCGCAAACTTCAAACCGCGCCAGACGGAGGGTCGCTCACCATTCCAAGCTACATCCCAATTGGCCATAAAGTCGCGCGCGCGTTTGCCCGCAAAGTGGGCGGCATCCCACAAAGCGCAGTGAATGAAGTCGTGCTGAATATTCCGACAACCGCTCATATTTTGGGTGGCTGCGGGATCGGGAGCTCACCTGAGACAGGGGTGATCGACTCGGATCACCGTCTATTTGGATACGAAGGGCTCTATGTTTGTGATGGATCGACGATTCCAGCAAATCTTGGCGTAAACCCTAGCCTGACAATCACAGCGATGACTGAAAGGGCGATGAGCCGGATTAAAAAGAAGCTGTGATCATTTATCGTCTCTTTGCAGCAAAAAAATCTTTCAACACCTGCCCGCACTCTTCGTTAGCCTCAAGCTCAACGACGAAGCGGTGATTGATACGAGCATCTTCGTGAAGGCGATACCCCAAGCTAAGCGCCCCACCCTTCGGGTCGACAGCGCCGTAAACAACGCGAGGCAATCGCGCCTGTTGGCAGGCGCCCAAACACATAGGGCACGGCTCAAGAGTCACATAGAGCGTGCAGTTTTCGAGACGCCAGCTCTTAAGCTCTTGCGCTGCGCAGATGATCGCTTCGATCTCAGCATGTGAGCACGGATTCTGATCCTGCTCTCGCCGGTTATGCCCTCTCCCCACGACGCGCTCAGAGGCGCCCTCTCGAAAAACAACGACAGCTCCCACGGGCACTTCATCCTCAGCTGCAGCCTGCTTGGCCAACCGCAAAGCCTCTGTCATCCAATTGACGTTTGACATGTGAGTTGAAGAGGTTTCTAATTTTTTCATGGGTTTAAAGCCGATCGCGCTTGTTCTTGGGATTCTATCCTATTTGACAACTCCTGTCGCCTGGTCACAGCCTCCAGCTCGCAAACCCGCTTCAGACCCCGTCAAAACCGTTCCAGCGACAGCTCCTTCAGCGAAAACGAAGCCGGCAGCCAAAATCCTTCCTAGCCCACCTAGTCCACCCAGAAAACTGAGAGACCAAGGAGTGAAGCTCAAACCCAGAAACCCCGACCTCCCCCCGATAGAGCTCAATCCTAAAGTCAAAGCTCCGCCCAAAGCCCTCGTCTATCCGACCCAGTTTGTTCTGACTCGAATTCAAGGCAGGAGAGTCATGCTCAAATTCAATAGCCGCAACCCACGTCTCGAGCTTAACCCCAAGGCCGGCATGATCATACAACTCAACGCTACCGAGCCGCTGCAAGTGCAGCCGTCCGTCTTTACTGGATCGACCTGGCCAGCCAGCAATGAAGCCGAGCTCACGCTTTCTGGGATCCAAGTCGGCCCACCCAACGAGATCCTCGGCGAAGCAGCCTATACCGTATGCGACATCCAATCCAAAGAATGTCGCAAGACCAAGTCACCTGTTTCGTTGATCTTTGAGGGGCCTTAAGTCTGCTCTAGGCTGTATCTTGGATGTGCTTATTCTCGAGCTCATCCAGCCGCTTGCCAAACTCCTCAGGAGTGAGCAAGTACCGTGAGCGGCGATAGAGCGCCGCGATTTTGCGCAAGCGCGCGGTGATCTGCCTAAGCATGCGCTTCTGAGGACGCGAAGGCAGACTGAACTTCACACCCACACCCTTGGGATGCGTGACCGTGCTCTGCGTGCGCCAAACAACAATTCCCTGGCAAGTCATCGGAACGCTAAATACCGTAAATTTAATATCTAGGAGCTCGTCTTGCCGCAGTTCAGTCCTCAGCTTGACAAAACACCCTCCCATCGAGAGGTCCAGGATCTCTCCGTCGACCACTGAAGAGGCCTCAAGAGCGGAGCCGGCGCTTAGGCCCCTTCGCTCAAGCCTCACGGGCACGGAGAGGCGATATCGCGGATTACTCTCCCACCAACGAATCTTTGGAAAAAAGTAAGGCACCCGGATTTCGCGCGAGATCCGATGCATAAGACCGCTCAGAAGCAGAAGCGAGGCGATGTACGCCAAGACTTTATGATGGGTTTCTCCGTAGGCGTGGACCAATTTCGCGTTCTCAAAGGCGATGAGAGCGTTCACGACGAACAAGAAGTACCACGCCCAGCGCCTCATCTCCCATAGCCCGTAGCCGGTGATCATCGCTAGGATCGAAAGCCCGATAAAGAATGGGCTAAGCACGATGCTCAGGCAGGAGCCCGCCGAAATATCAAAAAGAATCGCAACTGATATTAAGTACGTGGCGGGAAAAGCCATGTAGATGCAGGCAGCCGACTTGAGGACTTTAGTGGTGTAACGCTTCATGCTCGAACACCCTGATCCCGCACGTCAGTGAAGTACTCGGACTTCGAGAACGCTTCTTTGTGCGGATCGCACGTTTGTGGAGGAACCCCTTTCATGTTGTTACAAAACCTCTCATGGCTGCCCAAATCTGCCACAAAACGTGGCCAATCATAAAGTCTGAATGTTTAAGCAGCCGAGTCGCTCTTGTCGCTTGATGGAGCACCGCTCTTTTCGCCGAGAGCATGACGATAACGAATCATCTGCTGATTGTAGGCGTCGGCAACCTCTTGAAAGAAGTCTCCCTTGCGGAAGTGCACATCCGATGAAGTGCGACCTTCGGCAACAGAATTCGCATGCTTCTGCAGTCGAAACAGGGGGCCTGCGACCCGATGAGACAGGAGCAACCCCCAGATCACGAGCGAACTCAAGGTCACGCAAGCGGTGATCGCGTAATAAAAATTCTTGGTGCTGCGTTGCTCATTCAAGAACTCAAAAAAAACGTGATTAGAGGGAAGTCCGAGTCCTTGTCCAAGCTGAGAGAACTTCCAAAAGAAATAGGCGTCAGCCGCGTAGAATACGCCTATCGTCACAAGCGAGATGCCGACAGTATAGGCCAAAAAGCTGAGCTGAAACTTAGGATTGATCAAAAAGGTGCGCCGACCCCAACCTGGCTTTTTCGATACGACCTGTGATTCAAGATTCTCGGACATACGGATTTCCCTTCTGCGGACGGACCGGTGGGTATGAATCAGTATCGGCAAAAAAAGAATAAACCTGACATAATTAGTATTTGTTAACTGAATTAACTAGTCAACATCTTCCTATTCATTCAATAAAATCTGGGACCTGCCCCCCTCCCAAAAAGCTGATAGAATCTCACTGTGTACCAGCGCAAATCCCATCGCCGAAACGCGCAAATGCCGATTCAGGTCACCCCGTCGGCAATGCCTCCCGTTATCGGTGCCGGTATCAATATCAGCACTGGAGGCATGGGGCTGATGATCAGTCAGAATCTCAAGCTGGGTGACTTTCTTGCGCTAGAATTCACTTTGCCAGGCCGGACTCAAAAGATTCGAGTCAAAGCACAAGTCAAAATGTGTGTTCCCCTGCCCAATGGATCGTTCAAAATTGGAGCAGAGTTCTATCACCTCTCGCCGGGCGATGAGGTCGTGATTGCCAATTACGTAGCTGGCGCGCTATCCGTCTGAGAATGAAAAAGACGATTCTCATCACAGGCAGCTCGAGCGGGTTTGGAAGAGGCACCGTCCCGTTGCTTCTAGAAGAAGGACACACAGTAATCGCTTCCATTCGAGGAGGTGAAGAGCGCTTTCGCAAGCTCTTCGCTGAAGAACTCAAGATCTACCCAGATCGCCTGCACACGGTTGACCTGCACATGGATAAGCCAGAGACTTTCAATCTAGCTGTGGATCTGATTGACCAACGGTTTGGGGGCAAACTCGACGTCCTCGTGAACAATGCGGGCTACGGACTTTTTGGCGCGATCGAAGATCAATCTCATGAGCAGCTCAGGGCGCAGATGGAAGTGAACTTCTTTGGCCCCGTATTTTTGAGTCGAGCTCTTCTTCCTGCCCTCAGAAAAGCGCGAGGACGAATCATCAACGTCAGCAGCATCGCTGGCCGATCCTCGTTTCCGCTATACGGGGCTTATAACGCTTCTAAGTTCGCGCTCGAAGGCATCAGCGAGGCGATGCACTACGACCTCAAACCTCAAGGCGTCCAAGTGTGCTTGGTCGAACCTGGCGCCTTTAAGACAGGATTCACGACAAGCACTTCCGCGATCTATGCTGAGGGGCTCTGGAATCCCCACTCCCCTTATCGAGCTCGCACCCAAGCACTCAAGGCTTTTACCTCTGCATCTGAGATGAGACTTGGCAATGCAGCGAGAGTCTATCGCCTGCTTGCTGCTCTCTGTGAGAAACGCAGGATCCCGCTACGAGCCCCCATCGGTATAGACTCGCGCTTTTTGATCTGGTTTGGTCGCATTGTCCCGCTAGGGATACGGATTCGCCTCATCGACCTGGTGTTTCGGCTTGTAGTCTTTAAAAGATCTTAATTCACCGAATCTGCGTTGGCCCATAAGCGCTCAAATTCGTTGCGATAGCGGCTCACGATCGCAGGCTTCTCGAGATAGATTTGATTCTCAGAGTTCGAGGTCGAAGCGCCATTGGTGTAATTGAAAGACCCCGTCTCAACCATCTTGCCATCGACGATCGTGAATTTGTTATGCATCAGTCCTCGCTGTCGACCTATCTTGAGGGATATGCCGCCCTTGATCAGCGTACGCACCAATGAGTGATTGCCCTTAGCCTGCCTGCGATCGACAACCATGCGAACCGGGATTTTCTTCGCTTGCACCAATATGTGGTGCGCGACTTGATCCAACGTGATGTCAAAGACCGCGATGTCCAAGGAGCTCTTCGCCGAATCAATGAACTTAACTAATTTGATGTCACAATGCTCTTCTGGCGAAAAGCACACCTCTTCATCGATGGGTGTTTTGACCCATGCGGCGTCAATACGAGCCCCCAGCTGATCCAGCAGGTTGGGATTCTTTTTCGTGCGACGAGCTTCAGCGAGCTCGTTTACTGTGAATTGAAGAAGAGTCAATAAAACCACGAAAACGCACAACCATTGGGCCTGAACTCTTAACATGCGCCTGATGCTACACTCAGCCCATTATCCTCTGCAACGGCTCTTCGTTTGTGCCAAGAAAATGACGAGAGCTAAGCGCTCCCTATAAAATTTCATTCTATTCATTCAGCTCTTTTAGTTCACTTCCGCGTCGGAATCGGCCGAAAAGAAAAGAAGTGAATTCAGCTTCGATTTTCAAAAAACTTCGTTTCGTAGCCGCTGCGCTTTGCGCATTTGTCAGCGCGACCGTCAGCGTGCATGCCGCGGACTCGCGATACGAGTTTGATTTGGGTACAGAAATCCCCGTGATTGAGAACGGAAACCGAACTAGCAAAGTTTATACACTGGTCGAGCGCCTCGGAGGAGGTGGCATAGGTATCGTTTACCTAGCCATGATCTCGGATAAAGCCGATCAGAAGGCTCCAGTCAAATTGGTTGCCCTTAAGGTCCGCAGTGTGGATCCTAGCTTAGAAAGCTTTAGGAAAAATTCTGAAAGAGCCCAAAACTTGCTCATTCCAAATCGAGCAACTCAACCTGATGCCAATATAGCAAAGCACTTTATTGTACAAAAACCAGCACAAAAAAGAATCCTACCACCCAACAAGATGGGAAAAGTCGAGCCAGGCGAACTGATCGAGCTAGAGCTTGCGGATGGCGACATGCGGAAGTTCATCGACCACTTCGCACTTGTTGATGGCGTCACTGAAGAAGCCGAGGAAGAGATCCTCTTCCTCCGCAAACTGAGACGAAATGCCATAGCTTTTCAGGATGGAGACAATTCGCTCGATCAAATGAAAAATGTGAGAGACGTCCAAAAAAACGGGGTGATCTCTCAAGTTGACGTCGTCCACCAAGACCTCACCGCTGACAACATATTGCGCAAAGCCCCCAATGAAACAGAAAAAGCCAAGAAGGCAAGAGAAGCCAGAGAAGCCAGAGAGACCCCTGAAGAGAGAAGAAACAGAGAAGCCCGTGAAGAGGCAGAAAAAGTACCCGCCCTTTCGCTCGACCGTCGAAAAACCCGATTCGTTCCCGGAGACCACGATGTAATGAGCATTCCAAGTGACATGCCGGAAGGAACCATTGCCGGTAAACCCGTTCTCATTCATTTAGAAGTATTAAAAGGCGCCTCTCCTAGTTCTGCATCCGATCGCTTTACTCTCGGGACAACACACTACGAGATGTTAACGGGTGAGTCCTATCGCGATATGATCATACGGGTGGTTCGCAAAGGCGCTCCGTTTAATGACATGATGAATGTTTACAGCACTCTCCTCATGAAGAATAAGAATATCTTGGCGGCCGCAGATCGAAAACTTTCCGCGATCTACACCCACACACGCTACCTCTATCAAACAGGCAAGGCCACCAAAAGAGACCTCGCATTGGCCTACATGCTCTACCATCGCACCGTGGGGGACTTGCATCCGACCAAAGCCGAGCAACTCGCCTACTACAAGGAGCACTTTAACGCTAATCAACTGGACGCGGAAGGAGTTCCACGATTTAGGAGAGTGCCTCAAATCAAGGGCCGCCCGCCTGCACAAGCCACTTATCTTAAGAGAGTTGCAGAAATGGCTGCTCAATTTCGCACGGAAGAAGTAGCGGGCTCCTTTAAAAACCGTACCGTTTTTGGAACCGAAAATATCATCATCCTTTCGGAGGAGCCTGTTCCCCCTGAAGCCCAAGATGCCATCCCCAAAAAAGTTGAAATGGACCTGCCCTCAAAAAAACCCCCCGCCCAAGCTGCCAAAGCCGCGTCGCCTCCTGCTCCTGATGATTTCGAACTGAACTTTCTGACTGCGATTGAAGCAGACTCACCAGTGCTTCGGGAGAAAAGTAAGGCGAGAGATGCAAATATAGAGGCTCCCTCCCAGCTCAAACTAAACCCGCTCCAGTCACCGGCGGGCTTGCCCGCAGAGAGCTCCATCTTTGAGTCAATGGGCCCATCCGTTGTTGTTGACCTAAATGAGAGCGATTTATTTTCGACGAAAATGAGGAGGGAGGCTTGCCTCATAACTGTGCTAGAAAGAGACACTTCGATGCCCCATCCAAAAAAACAGAACTAAACTCCGTCCAGTCCCCAAAACCAAAGCGCGTCGCTCTCGAGCAGCTTCTTGGCGCTCGGATCGATGACCCGTGCCAGGCAGAGATTCTCAATAGGCAGAGATCGCTGCACAAGCCCGGCTTCACTCATTAGCCATGGCGATCCCAGGACCTCTGCATCTGGACTCTCACGCGCGATCTGCGCAAAGAGCGCACGCATCGTCCGAGTATCTGATCCGCCCCACTCGTGCACCATGCCTGGCAAGTCGATTCCTCGACCAACCGCCGCGTATGCGGAGGGATTCTCGCGTGAACCCGACCAATACCACTGAGTCCCACGGTGCTCTCGCATCCAGACGAGATCGCCATCTTCGAGAAGCAAGCCTGTTTTTCTGCACCTCAACCGGTCCCATATCGCAGGGACCCAGCCACGCCCTAACTCTCCACCCATTGCTGCTTCTTGCACGATCTCCCGGATGGGTACACGCACCTGCCGACCACAAAGCTCGAATCCGAGCCTTTGATACATCTTATGTTCAGACCCCCAGAGAACCACGAGCTGCGCCTGACGATCCTCGGCCCACCTGCAAGCCAGCGAGACGAGCCGCGAAGCGATCCCCCGTCCCCGATGAGAGAGGGCGGTCGCGACTGCCCCAATCAAGCAGACTCGATGACGTTCACCTTCTGGCATCTGGAGCCAAGCGATGCGCGCACCGATGCATGCAACCAGGCGATCTCCATCCCACGCTCCAAAACGGATGGACCTCCTGGGATCGGCTCCGACTCCCCATACTGGAAAGTCGCTTAAAAAATGCTTTTGCGGCTCTAAGCCAAAAGCCTCATCCAACAATTCAGAAAAGCTCGCTTCAGAATTTTTTCCTTCGATGAGGTCCAACCTAAGCGGTTGATCTTCATGGGGGGCGGCTGCGGCTGTATCGACACGTGGCAAGCCTTCCTGGCTCATTTTACTAGTTTAGCCAGACCGCTAAGATGCGCCATCCGGCATTAACTACCCAGCACATTCTGCCGATAGGTTTAAATAGGAGGACCGCCTCGAATGTCCAAAAAGAAAAATAAGTTCGATCTGACCCACCTGGTTCACGATGGCACGCTGAAGGATGGCCAAACCCTGCTTTTTGTAAGCGATCCAAGCAAGACCTGCAGGATCACCAAGCAACCCAACAATGAGTATAAGGTGTTAGTTGGCAAAGAAACCACCACACTGCATGCATTTGCAGTGAAGTGCCTAGGCCAAGAGCCGCCTGACCATGCAGCAAAATGGTTCCGCACCGAAGGCGGAAAAACTGTTTTTGAGCTCTGGCACGCCGCCGACTACGCAGAAGCGGCCTGATTATCTAGTCCTTTTAGGTATTTAATTGGTTGCACGGCCGGAGATACGATTCTCGGGCTGCCTCAACAGCACTCTGCTGTAGCAGAGTGCTGTTTTTTTTCTAAAGACCTGCGCGCAAACGCCGATCCGTGTATTGGAAGCAGGAACCCACTCATGATGAGCGAGTTCCGGCGGCTGAAAAAAAAACACCATACGGCGAGTCGCCCCTGCGACCCGCCAAAGGCTAAGGATGGCCGGGGTACGTAGCAATACGTACTTGAATAAAACCTTCATGGAGGAAGGTTATGGGACTGCGGATCAATACAAATGTTCCCGCTCTCGTTGCGCAGAGAAACTTGCGCACGAACCGCACCTCCCTCGACCGCTCTCTCGAGCGGCTCTCATCGGGATCCCGAATCAATCACGCAGGAGACGACGCCGCTGGCTTGGCGATCTCCGAAAGCCTAAGAGCCCAGCTCCGTGGCCTTGGCATGGCCGAGCGCAACGCCCAAGATGGCGTCTCACTGGTGCAGGTCGCAGAAAGCGCTCTGGGCGAAGTCTCCAATATCCTGATCCGCATGCGCGAACTGGGCGTTCAGGCCGCTTCAGATACGATCGGTCCGCAAGAGCGCAAGTTCTTGGACCTCGAATTTCAAGAGTCGCTTGCCGAGATCGACCGGCTCGCGCAAAGCACAGAGTTCAACCGAGTGCCATTGCTCAACGGTACCGCCTCAGCTTTCGAGATCCAAGTGGGTACGCGAAACAACCCCATGGTCGACAGAATCAAGCTCTTTGAGGGCGGATCCGCCGACGTCAACGTGATCTCCTTAGGACTGAATCTCGCTTCCGTGAGCGAGAAAGCAGCTGCTCAGAACACGCTCGCAAGCGTGGATGCAGCTCTTCAGTCCGTTACATCGATTCGCGCCGAGTTTGGAGCCATGCAGAACCGGCTTCAGACGGTGATCAACAATCTCATGATCAGCAAAGAGAACATATCAGCAGCCAACTCGCGCATCCGCGATGCGGATCTGGCAGAAGAGACGACTGAGCTGACCAAATCACAGATTCTCCAACAGTCGGGCATTGCGGTGCTCGGCCAGGCTAACTCGACGATGAAGCAGGCATTGGGCCTACTGAGCGGGAACTCATGATGAGCGACATGACCAGGAGAATAGGATGACCCTTTTATGAATGTCATAAAAACGGCCGTGAATCGTGCGCCCAAGGCGCGTGAGCACGTCCTGACGGAGGATATCGAATGAAAGTTTGACCCGAAGCAAAGGCGCGTTGCCTGTGCTTGTTTCCTGGATAGGGCTTAGACCCGCTTCGCAGCAACCATGATGGCCATAGCGAGGCGGGTCCCCCTTCCAACAATACGAAACTAAGCACAGTGCCCTGACGTACCACCGCTAATGAGCGCAATCTTATGCGCCGGCGATTTGTGCAAGGGTCCCGCGAGGATCAATTCGCGTAAACAAGTTCTCAATCATGCCGGAACTCGAGAAGAGTTCCGGCGCGAAGAGAAACCGACTAGTGAGCGACATGGTGTCGCTCGGCTAGATCAAAATCGCGGGCGAGACGTTGATCCGTCTCTTCCGCAACCAAAGAGCAAGGAAGCTTGCCGCTGTTAAGGACAATGGCGGATATTCACGGAGGATAGATCTAATGAACGGAGTCTAGTATGGGTTTACGAATAGCGACCAATACCACTGCGCTAAACGCGCAGAGGCAAATGTCCATGACTCGAGCCAATCTTGATAAGACGCTCGAAAAACTAGCCAGCGGCTCTCGCATTAATCACGCGGGTGACGATGCTGCAGGTCTTGCGATCTCAGAAAATCTGAAGGCGCAGATCCGTGGTTACCGTCAGGCCAAACGCAACGCCATGGACGGGGTCTCCCTCATCCAGGTTTCTGAAGGCGGTTTGAACGAAATTTCAAACATGCTGGTCAGATTGCGCGAACTAGCGATCCAATCCGCTTCTGACACCATCGGGGATACCGAGCGTCAGTTCGCTGATCGAGAGTTCCAGTCCCTCAAGCAAGAAGTCGATCGTATCGCTAACGTCACGCAGTTCAACGGCACGCCTTTGCTTAACGGCAAGAGCGGGATCTTTGAGATCCAAGTGGGAACTCACAACAATCCCATCCTCGACCGCATCGTGTACAATGGCGAGAGATCCGATGCTTCGCTCGACGCCCTTAAGCTGGGAGGAGAGTCTGTAGCGACCAAGCAAGGCTCACAGCTCTCCTTGAGCGTGATCGACGACGCATTGATCCGGGTCAATAGCATCCGCGCGGATTTGGGCGCCATGCAAAATCGGCTTCAATCGACCATCAACAACCTCGCCATCAGCGACGAGAACCTGTCTTCTGCTAACTCACGTATCCGCGATACGGACATGGCTGAAGAGGTCTCCGAAATGACCAAGCAGAACGTCTTGATGCAAGCAGGCATCGCGGTTCTGAGCCAAGCGAACCAAACCAATCAGTCCGCGCTCAAACTCCTGCAAGGATAAGAGAGTGAACTGAACGCAAGGCAAATGACGAGGACAACATGAGACCGAACAGTCATGAAACGGAAAACTTCCGGAGGCGCGCAAAGTGTATGCGCCCCTGGGTCTGGGATAAGCTCCCTGCCCTATTGCGCCCAGGCGCGCCTCTCGGAAGCTCCGTCTCAGAGTTCACACCTCATGAGCTAGAGCGAGTGAGGCTACCTTGAACAGGCCAAGGCGACACAGGCGGAGACGCGACTTATGAGCGCGAACGGCCTATGGGCCAACGAGTGCAGCTACATAAAAGTTTGGGAGCCCCATGGTGGGGCTCTCCAAAAACAGCTGAAGCCGACATGGAAAACGCTATTCCCTAAGGGGAGGGCGTAGTGGGTGACAGCTTATTTAACCAAAGAGGCAAGGAGGCCTCTACCGTCACATGGAATGTGGTGACGGTCTGTCAAGGACAGGGGTCCAATGATGCGGTTTAAATGGAAGGACCTCGAGGATAAAAATATGAATGGAGTCTAGTCATGGGTTTACGTATTGCAACAAACACCACTGCGCTGAACGCGCAGAGGCAGATGTCGATGACGAGAATGAATCTCGATAAAACGCTCGAAAAACTGTCAAGCGGCTCCCGCATCAATCATGCGGGCGACGATGCTGCAGGTCTGGCGATTTCTGAGAACCTCAAGGCACAAATCCGAGGTTACCGCCAAGCCAAGCGAAATGGCATGGACGGCATCTCACTGGTCCAAGTGTCGGAAGGTGGTTTGAACGAAATTTCAAACATCCTCGTTCGTCTTCGCGAACTATCGATCCAATCTGCTTCTGACACCATCGGGGATACCGAGCGTCAGTTCGCAGATCGAGAGTTCCAGTCCCTCAAGCAAGAAATCGATCGTATCGCCAACGTCACGCAGTTCAATGGCACGCCTTTGCTCAACGGCAAGAGCGGGATCTTTGAGATCCAGGTGGGAACGCACAACAACCCCATCCTCGACCGTATCGTGTACAATGGCGAGAGATCCGATTCCTCGCTTGACGCCTTGAAAATGGGTGGTGAGTCTGTTGCGACCAAACAAGGCGCACAGCTCTCCTTGAGTGTGCTTGACGACGCATTGATCCGGGTCAACAGCATTCGCGCCGATCTGGGTGCCTTGCAGAACCGGCTCCAATCGACGATCAACAACTTGGCTATCAGCGACGAGAACCTTTCAGCTGCCAATTCACGTATTCGTGATGCGGACTTTGCCGAAGAAGTCTCCGAGATGACCAAGCAGAACATCTTGATGCAATCGGGCATCTCGGTGTTGGCTCAAGCTAACCAAACCAACGCGAACACCCTCAAGCTCCTCAGTTAAAAAATGAGGATTGGGAGTGGAGCGACAGCACAAAGAGCATAAGATGATAGAGTGAGAGTATACGGGGAGATTGACTAAGTGGCTCATACGCGAGCAGTGCTCATCGTAGGCGGAAGTGGGTTCATAGGTACCCACTTAGCCCTCAGGCTGCGGGACCAGTTCAAGGTCTTTGCGACACATCTGAAGCACCGGATTAACATTCCGGGCGTCACATCCGTGCCGCTGGATGTGGACAACAAGGATTGGTCAAAGCGCGTGGCGTACACTTGCAAACCAGACGTAGTGATCTATGCCTGCGGTTTTAACAACGTGAAATGGGCAGAGGACAACACCAAGGATGCGGAGTTTGTCCATACGTCGGGAGCCGGAACACTCACTAATGCGGCTGATATATTTCAGCCAAAGTTCATCTATCTATCTAATTGCCATGTATTCGACGGCAGTCGTGGCAATTACCACGAAACGGACACGGTTCTACCCGCAACAGCGCTAGGGAAGGCTAAACTCGGGGGAGAGAACTTTGTTCGCGGTAGGTCGCTCAACTACGTCATCGTGCGCAGCAGCCCATTGATAGGACGGGGCAACGGATTGAGCCTGTCTTTCCTGGATCGGTTGCGCATGGCCCTTGACCGTGGCGAAAGAGTCGAGCTTTCCACAAATGAGGTGCATTCTTATGCGCACATTTCAGGGCTAGTCGATTTGATCGCTCGAGTCGCCGATAGCGGGATCAGAAACAAGATCCTGCACTTTGGAGGACTGACTAAGGTCAATTCGCTCGAATGGGGACGTGCGTTTGCAGAACGGTTCGGATACGATCCTAAGCTGGTCATGGAAGCCCAGATCAAGGTGCAAGCAGAGGAAGAAAAGGCCAAGCAGCAACAGGAGCAGCCTAACAAGAAGAAAGCTTTCTCGGCACCCGACTTAGGAAATCGTGACTACTCGCTCAACTCGTCGCTGGCGATCGAGATGCTAAAGGTCAAGCCCCTTCTCATGGAGCAGTGCTTTGATCTGATCGAGAAGGACTTGGTTCCCCCCTCGTGAGCGTTTCGTATCGCGTGTGGCTCGAGCGAATTCACTGAAGTAATATTTGGCTACCTGCTCGGGAGCAACTTTTTCTCCCTGAAAGGTCCAGTAGACATCTCTGAACGGCCCGACTTGCGCGAGCAAGTCCTGGATCAGCCCGGTCGAGTCCGGCGATCCCGAGACAGAGCTCTGTCCTTGAATCAACTGCCCATCGACGTTGAGGGTTCCTCGCGCGTGCTGGGCAAAGCCGATCTGAATTACACCGTGAGCCGAGTTAGTGATCACGAGCTTGATCTGATTGCGAAAGATCATGAAGTCCGCTGCTGTTTGCGCAACACCGTAGACTTTGATCTCCTGAAACTTGGTACCGGATTCAGCAAACGCGTTGAAGACGCGCGCGTACTCAGTGAAGTGCTCCCTGAGCTCAGTCAGAAAGTCGATCGTGCTTTCCTCAACGAGTTGCTGAGGATCAAAGCTTCGTCCCAATTGCAGCAAGCGCTCAGCATCGGGATGAACCTCTGCCCGCGCGAGTTCGTGGATCCAACCTTGCTGCGAAGGCAATTCCTTAAAACGAGCCATTCCGATAACCCCCGCCAATATATTAACGCTCGGCTTGCAGCCACTCACAAGGCATCCTGCCCCGCGAGTGCAAGCTTCAAAAAGTCTATTTCTAATGGAGCGGACTTGTCAAATTTGAGGGCAGACGTGGACTGCGAAACCCCAAAAACTTCGCCCAATGCGAACTTATTGACCACTCAGAGGGCTTGAGCCCACAAAAACTTCGCCCCCCGCGAACTTATTGACCACTCAGAGGACTTGAGCCCTTAAAAACTTCGCATTGGGCGAAGTTTTCACCCCCCACCCTCACCCATGCTGGGCGCATAAAAAAAGCCCATCCCTTACTTCGTAAGAGATGGGCTCAAAATTTGCCCCAGAACCCATGGTTGTCATTGGACCCCAAGAATTAAGTGGGCGCCGTATGCTGGCTTTAGGCTTCCTGGAAAACCAGGCATGCACACCGCGTAGCAGGGACAGCCCCCTGGGATAATGACTGTAGGGTCCGAATTTATATCACACGGGCCCTGAGGTGGCTTCAGTATAGCCGATTTTGAGGCGCGAATGCCAAAAAACCTACGACTGATTTTTCTTTTTATTTAACAGCCCTTAGCCTTACAATTTTATACACCAATGTCTGGTAAGAAACTTCTCGTTGCAGACGACAGCCTGACGATCCAAAAGGTCATACGCCTTGCCCTCTCTAATGAAGGCTATGAGATTCAAGCCGTTTCCGAAGGAAACGACGCCATCCAACAAATTTCTCTTTTTCGCCCGGACATCGTGCTGATCGATGTTTCGCTCCCAGGCAAATCTGCGTTTGAGGTAAAACGCGAAGTGAACGAGCACCCCGACCTCGAGGAGGTACGCTTCATTCTCATGTCGAGCGCCTTCGAAAAAGTCGATGAGGCGCAAGCAGCTCAAGTCCTTTTTCACGGACGATTAACTAAACCCTTTGATCCCGCCCACCTGAGGCAGGTGCTGTCTAGTGCTTTGGCTCAAGTCAAAGCCAAGCGCCTAGAAGCGACATCCATAATTGAGCGCCCCCTCAATCCACAAGCCACTCCTCCTCCAATACCTAGTGCGCCATCTGTGCCACAAACACCGGCCGCTCCTTTCACAACTTCAACTCCTGACTTCCCCGTTTCTCCTCCGCGTCATGTGTCGCATGACCTGCCGGCCGACGATGTTTTTAAGCCCATGGCATCCGATCAGCCGATCGTGACACCTCCGCCCCCTGAGGAGCTTGAAGACCTTTGGGAACAGGAGGCCGATCTTACTGAGCTCCCCGCTTCTACAGTGATAGGTTTTACGGAATCCTCTAGTCGAGACGGATTCCCCGTCCCGCCTTCTCGGCCCTTTCCACCCATTCCAACCCCTGCGCCTCCAGCTCCATCAGCAGCTCCTCCCCCTGCAATGGCTCGCCGCTCAGATGACTCCGACATCCGTGAGCTAACAGAGTCTACGATTCGAATGAGTGGGCTGGCCGACAAAGGCGCGCAAGAACGCCCCATCAACGATGAGTTCGAGTGGAGCGTCAACGAACCTTCGCTCAGACCGCCCGCCAAAATGCTCGATCCCTTCGAGATGCCTATGCAGGTCGACGTTCAGGACGACCCGCCTATAGTTCCTCAAGCGTTCGGCTCTGATTCACCGCCATCGATTCCCGGGCTTCCTGCCCATAAAAACGAGAGAAGGAGCGCGGCTTCTCCTGCAGATTTCTACAGAGATCCGAGCTCGACACCTGTCACAATCGGGGCGCCTCCGCTTCCAGCTGTGCCTTCGCTCGACGTGATCGGCATCCCCCAGGACCAGATGGAAGCTCTCGTTCGACAGCAAGTTCGCGAAATGTTCCAGAACATGGCTGAAAAAATCCTGCCCGATATGGCTGAAAAGATCATCAAGCAAGAAATCCACAAGATGCTCTCGGATAGCTAAAAATCGAAATGTGCCGTTCCTGATGCGCGGTGATGAGTAGAAAGACTCATCACCTCAGCTCGACCCAGATCACTTTACCGACTTCGAACCTTTACATCCTCGGCGAAAAGCGAAATCAAATCGCCGTTCTCACCGATCACTTTGAGCTCGCTCGAAGCGCCCAGGCTGACCACCTTACCTACGACCGAAGCCCCCGATCCGGGCTGCCACTCGATCTGGGTCCCTACAGGAAACGCAGCTTGCCGCTCATAATCCCGGGCTATAGCCGAGGTGCCGTCGGGCAAACTTAACTCATCAATAGCTCCCAAAACAGACTCCACCACACGGAGTCGTATCTCGTCTGCAGTGACCTCGCGCTTAAATATCTCGCTCAGCGACGCTGCCGGCTGATCAATCCCCTGAGGGGCATGCGCACAGTTCAGGCCTAAGCCTACAATGAGGAACGAACCATCGAGATTTCCAACAGCTTCGCAGAGAACTCCGCCCAACTTGTGCCCCACACCTCCGCGCATCACCCAAAGATCATTGGGCCACTTGATGCGAAGATGCGGAGCTTCGGAGACTGCAATCTCTCGCAAGCACCTCATCACTCCCACAGCAGACGCAAGCGGAACCCAAGTCCATCGCGACTTAGCTTCGATCCGCACGACTATCGAGATAAAGAGATTGCCCTGCAATGATTGCCACTCTCGCCCCAGGCGCCCTCGCCCCGACTCCTGGATGCGAGCAGAAATCCACGAGCCATGAGGGGCGCCTTGCTCACCCAGCTTTCGCGCGAGGTCGTTGGTCGATCCGCAGCGATCTAGGACTTGGTTGGAGAGGAGCGGTTCGGGCATAATTTGGCATCTGTGATCCCACAAGGTGGGACTTCTTCAAAGCAGAAATCTAGGGGGCACACAGATCGCTAGAGAAGGACCGCAGTTCAGCTTGGCCTTGGATTTCTTACCTGCTGCGCTTTTTAATAAGAAAATGCTCACTCCAAGGATGACGTGACCGGAAAGTTTTTCTGAAAAACCTGCGCGTTGATGGGGCGAAATAGGCAAAACTCATTTGGGACTCTCGAGAATTGGATCTACTCAAAAACCTTATTGACCTTAAACTGCTCATACATCTCTGCGTCCATTTTGATCGCAGGTTCAATAGGTCCTGAGTATCCAGCTGTGCCTATGGCAATCCCACTCACCCTGAACTGGGTCATTAACTGATGAGGTACTCGCTTAGAGATGGGATCATCGAAGGCTTCCCTAGAAGGGATCCAGTTCCAGCCCTCTTTCTTGAACGCTGCGATTAAGTCAGGAAGAAATCGAGCGTTGAGATCGTTCTCGTGGAGCAGATAGACATGAGCAGGGGATCGCCCCATTGTCTTACGCGCAAGTTCATCAAAGAACTCCAACGACTCTAGATTTATCTTCAGATAGACGTCCTTTAATCGATCCCAATTGACCTTCTTTCCAGCCCTCAATGCGTCTTGAAGCATCTGCTCCATCAGCCAGTCAGCGCTTTCCGCGGTAAAGTATCCAAACTCGTAACCCTTCTCTATTATTTCACGACGCACTTCGGCCTGGACCTGCTCTGTCTTTCCTTCCATAGAGTGGGGATATCGAAACGAAGGGTAAAAGCCAGGAAGTCCTGCAATCAGCTCATGAGCTTTGACAAAATCGGCGACAAAGCGATCCTTACCAACTTCATTTAAGTTAAGGTGCGAGTGGGTATGATTTCCAATCAGATGACCCGCTTCCGCATATGCCTTGATTCGCTCACGTCCTTGGTCATTCCCCAAGTTGTGTGAATTTGCATAGAATACTGCTTCCTTAACTCCTCCCTCATCCATGGCCCGAATCAAACGCTGAGTTCGTTCAACTCCGGTATAAAGACCGCCACTCAATTGCGGAGCATCATCAAATGTCAGCGCAATCCGCCTAAAGGGCTGCGGAGCACTTTTTTTCTTCTCATTGCGGATAAGAAAAAGGGTCTTCTTGAGCAAAGGCTCGAGGCGTTTTGCCAACTGCAAGAAACCTCTGCTATCGGGGTGTATCCCATCTACAGATAATGGATCGGCAGACTTTGGAAGGGCTTCAGCCGCATCGAAAACCCAAACCCTAGTGTCCCCCTTGGATTTGAGCTCCTTATAGACATCATAGAGAGGCTCATGAAGGGCACGATAACTTTGGTCAGTTTCCGAGATCTGCTCACCCCAGGGAGCGCGCACCTCCGCATATCGAGGCTTGGTCATCAGCACTATCGGAGTCCTGGGTCTACGAGATCGGATCGCTTGGATAAACTTCTTGTAGTTCAAGTCCATGAGCGAACGACCTTGGATCTCACCGCCCATATTAGCCACAGAATCGATCACATAAACCGAAGCATCCACACTGGCGACCAGCTCTGCCATGAACTCTTCGCCTTTGCCAGCTCCGGAAAATCCCAAATTGACTACTTCTGAGTCCAGCATCCTTCCCAGCAGCGGAACATAGCCGCTGGATCCTCTTGAAGGGCAGCAGGACTGTGTGATCGAAGTCCCATAAAAAACAATGGGTCGAGAGTATCGATACTCCTTAGCCTCTTCGATCACGGAACCTGGCGTAACCCCGATTTGCAGGCTCTCTAGTCGTGCATAGGTTGGCAAATAAAGCGTAAACTCACGGTATTGAGAGGAGTAATCCAAGTAGTATATGTGTTCGTATGGCTCCGTGCCCGTCACAGGCTTAGAGGTTCCACGATAGGTCGAAACTCCCTTGACTGCTTCGTATAGATCCATCCCGGCCGTCGCAGAGGAAGCCATATGATAGAGAGAAATTCTATCATTCCCGTGCAATATTCGAACTCTCAGCGAAGAACTATTGGTTTTGAAACGCACCCTCGCGCCGCTTGGGCAGAGCGACTCCTCCCAAGCGTCTGGATTTTCTTTCTGAATTTTTTCCCTTAGGCGGGTAGGTAAACGACCAAATCCAGCATTCTGCCAATACCAAGGAAGCCCATAAACTCGTAAAGCAGGCTCCTTGAACGACCCAACAGTATGCCATTCAACATTCTTAGTCTCCGCGTGCGCCATCGAGGAGATCAATGCGACACATACACAGAACCCTGTCCAGACGAAGTTCATGTCATTGATTGTAAGATCAAAAAAACAAAATCCACAATGAATGTTTGCTGATATGCTTGACGGCGCCACCCGAGAGGTCATTGCATGGAATCCAATAGGCCTGCAAAACTAAGTGCTTCGATTTATTTCTGGGTTACGACCTCACTCCTGTTAGCTCTACTTTGGCCAAGCATTTTTAATACGTTCCCATTAGTTTATTGGGATACAGGAACTTATTTGAACAGTTCCTTCACTGGGCAAGTCCCTGTCGATCGACCTGTATTCTACGGACTCTTTTTAGCAGTGATACGAGCGCTCATCGAAACGACCACAGGCTCGCAGTCCGGAACACTATGGGCTGCTTCCATTGCGCAATCTGGAATCGCTGCCTTTCTGATTCTCGTTGCTTTACCCACCGCAAAGGTAAGGTTCGTTTTGCCAGCTGTACTGTTGTCGACTGCGCCTTGGTACGCATCCCAACTTATGCCGGACATCTTCAGCGGGACTCTGGCACTTTCTATTTTTTTAATGACTTTTCGCTGGGGCCGCCTAAGTGCTTGGCATCGGAGGCTCATTCCGCCGATTTTGATCTTGTCGATCATCGTGCATCTTTCTCATTTAGCCATTGCTGCACTCACTCTCGTTTGCCTCGTGAGTTTCAAGTATCTTCGAAGTGAAAAGCCGCCATCCATCCAAAGCAGGGGACTTCTCTTTACAAGCGCATGCTGCGTTCTGGCTTGCCTCTTGATTCTCGTCACCAACCGCACTCTCGCGGGAAGATTTTTTCTCTCTGAGGGAGGACACGTTTTTCTCTTGGGTCGAGTAATGGGAACCGGCGTTCTTAAACCACTCTTAGATGAAAAATGTGAAGTCGAAGGATACGCTTTGTGCCCGTACAAAGACTATTTCGCCAACCACGATCACAATGAATTTATTTGGAACGACGATTCACCTCTTCCAAAGATAGGTGGCTGGGAAGGCTCACGCACTGAAGCGTGGAGGATTATCCGCGGAGCGGTTTACCATTATCCTTTGCGATCGGCCGCTGCGACTCTTGAGGCTAGTATCAAACAGCTCTTACATTTTGAAATTGGAGATGGCCTGGAAGAACCGTATTCTGACGCCAAGAACGTCTACAAACAGATTCGAGATCGATACCCTAAGTCCTTCGATGCCTTCATGGTTTCGCGCCAGCAAAAAGGAAATCTCCTCCCCACTGTCCGTGCTTGGAACTGGATATATTTTTCCGTTTTCATTCTCACTTTAGGGCTCATTGGCTGGGCTACATTTAGACACGGAACCTTGGAGGAAACGCCATTCGCTTACTTTGCTGTATTGTTCGTCATTGCCAACGCTATCGTTTGCGCGACCCTATCGGGCCCAAACCCTCGTTATCAAGCGCGCGCGATTTGGGTGCTAGTGCTGGCCGGAACAGCATTGCTCAATGAGATCCTAAAAATTCGAAAAAACCTGCGCAATTCTACCTAAATTGACCGCAACATACGCGATTTTAGCCCAACTTATAAAACCAACAATGCCACCACCGATGCACTACAGAAATCCGTGGTGCACCTAAGTTCCCTCAACCAACAACGACAAATCTACCTGCTTCACTGAGTGGGTGAGCGACCCCACGGATAGCACATCGACGCCAACGATCGCGTAGCTAGCGATCGTGTCCTCACTCAGTCCACCGGAGACTTCAACAAATGGCCTCCGCCCCCCGCGCGCAAACGACTCGACCTTCTGTACGGCTTTTCTCACCTGCTCCGAGCTAAAATTATCGAGCAACACGCCATCCGCGCCCGCATCAAGCGCTTGGCTGAGTTCAGCATCGTTGCGTACTTCGATCTCGACCTTAAGCAAATGGGGCGCTACCGCGCGCGCGCCGGCGATGGCTTCTGCAATCCCGCCCGCCGCTGCGACGTGGTTCTCCTTGATGAGCACACCGCCCGAGAGGCTCACGCGATGGAGATGCCCCCCACCCGCTTGAACACCTTGAAGCGCTAAGTCGCGATAGCCTGGCAAAGTCTTGCGAGTCGACGTCACGCGCGGCGTGCGATCGGGACATGCCTTGCGCACGCGCGAGACAAATCGATCCGTCGTCGTTGCGATCCCGCTCACGTAGGAAACAAGGTTCAGAAAAGGGCGTTCATAGGCGAGCACCAATCGTGCGGGGCCTCTCCATTCGACCAAGGTGTCACCGGGCCTAAATTTTGCGCCGTCTTTTACTTTGGCTGTCACAATATCTGCGGGGCCACCCATTTCGACGCTCAGAGAGTTGGTGGCGGGGATTGCGCCGGATCCCGCCCAAACGCCTTCGCTTTTCGCGACTATCCGCGCGCCGATGATCCGCGCTTGCTGCGCATCGCCCGTGCCAAGCGAAGTCCAATCCCAGGGCCAACCATCCTCTCTTAGACCGCTGGCCAGAAGTTCCTTCCACAAGACCGAATGACCGTGATAATCGAGGTTTTTTACCATATCAGAGCCATACACGAGGAATCCCAATGCTTCAACGCGAACCCCAAGGCCGTTCAACTACGCAAATTCGCCCCCTCACGATTGAGACGGGAGTCAGTCGTTACGCAGAGGGGTCAGCATTGATCAAGGCAGGGCATACCCACGTCCTCTGTACCGCGTCAGTTGAGCTTGAAGTACCGGGTTGGCTCAAGGGCAAAGGCCAAGGCTGGGTCACCGCTGAGTATTCGATGTTGCCGCGCTCAACTCATACGCGCTCTAAGCGCGACCGAGAAAAGGTCTCGGGCCGTACGCAGGAGATCCAGCGCCTCATTGGGCGCGCGCTCAGGTCGATGGTGGATCTCAAGGCGTTGGGCGAAAAATCTGTGTTTATCGACTGCGATGTTTTGCAAGCGGATGGCGGCACGCGCACTGCTTCAATCTCGGGCGCATGTGTTGCGCTTGCGATCGCGCTCGAAAAGGTAGGCACGCGTGCGGCGATATTGGATACGGTCGCGGCAGTGAGCTTAGGGATCAAAGGCGGCCAGGTACTGACGGACCTCGACTACAATGAAGACTCTTCGTGCGACGTGGACATGAACTTTGTGGTCACTGGGCGTGGTGGGTTTGTCGAGGTGCAAGGCACAGCAGAGAAGCAAGCCTTTACGAAGGCAGAGCTCGATGCGATGACTGACGCTGCAGTGAAGGCGACGGGACAGATTCGGGAAATGCAGCTTCAGGCGTTAGCTGCGGCAGGGATTAGGCTGGGGTAAGCACCTTATTTTTGGCTAGAGCAGACCTCATGATTTGCAGGAACGTGGATTTTTTTACCCAAAGTCTCAACATCAATCCAGTAACAATGAGCAAAACCTTCTTCATCTGTTTCAAATTGCCACTTAACAGGAGCGCAAACTTCGGGATGAGGTGCACCAACACTACCAATCACTATCCCGTCTTTAATCCGGTCTAAAAAGCAGAATCTATCCGCTATCCGAGGTTTGGATTCAAAGGTCTTCTTATTGAACTCATCGCAATCTTCAGCGGTCGAGAATGCGCGATAAACATTGCCACCCGTTTTAACATCGACCCGATAACACCCATCAGGAGCCCCCAAGGGGTCACTCACTGGGACCGTTTCTCGTATGCCACAATGATCAGGTAAAACAGGCTTCCTATATTTTTTCTTCGTCTCTAGATCGACTTGAAAGCAATTTCTGTCCGATAACTCATAGGTCATCGGCCCCGGCCATTCACACCCAGTCCAATCTTCATACCCAGGAATCGGTGCGCGGTATTTCTTACCTAATGTCTCAGAATCTACATCATAGCAGTCGAAAGCACCCGAATCGTCAGCCAACAACCTACGCGTAGCATGAACTCCACAGGCCGATGGATGCAGTCTTCCTTGGATAAAGTGTTCCTCTTCGCCCTCTCTCTGTCCATATTCATTGCAAAAGATACCGTCACTATGAGGCACCAAGCGTCGAGAAACTACAATGTCTTCGCAAAGTACCGGATCTACCTTTTTCCTGCAGGAGGGAGCATCCTTATCGACTGCTTCTTCAAAACATGATTTTTCCCCCTTCCATCCGCTCCATCGGGTGGTTGTAGCTATTCCGCAAAAACGGGGAGAAACTATTTGATTCACCACCCTCCCTCGGGTAGCGAAGTCGAATTTGATGCAATCAAAGCCTATGACTTTGTAAATAAACTCTGAATCCGAGTTTGTCCCAACACCTTGATGAACTGAAGTTACCCTTTGATCGGTGATCAGCTCAAGCCGAGCTTGACCCTTCTCACCTCGATAGAGAACAAATATTTTTTCATCATTCTTCACATCTTGTAGATTTGCCCTCAAACGAACACATCTCGGATCCTCTCTTCTCACGCAGTTGGCTTTTTGCCTGACCAAATCCAGATAGGTATCCTTTAATCTCAGGACAGCCTCTCGAGTTTTCAGCTCGACTTGATTGAGCGGTAGCTCAACTTCTTTTGAATAATCCGGAACCAACAGCACCGAATGGATCCGCCCCTCGAGATCAGTTGTCACGAGAATCGGCTCGCTCACCATAGAATGCACCAGAACACGATCCGCCCAAGGCAGCTCATCTAGAACTTGGCCGTCAGGCAAAGCGTAGTTCCTGCCATCTTTCAGTGCGCGAAGCACCACTCTTCTCGTGTTGAGATTCCTG
>JACCDG010031668.1_pt1 | contig 49713 bp, 50 predicted proteins | sample 7442471 | NCBI WGS metagenome assembly JACCDG01 (sample SAMN15323444, study PRJNA562643) | freshwater metagenome | isolation source: river surface water | place: USA:Blue River Watershed | collected 2017-08-17 | reverse complement strand
CCCCAGCAAAAAAGTTTGGTGATATAATAAAGATAATGAAAGTAATTTTAAACATTCTTACACATGGAGATGAGACTGTTGGACTTGCAGTTGCAAAAGAAATAAAGAAAAATATAATAATTAAAGGCGAATTAATAATTCATATAGCAAATGAACTTGCATACAAAAATAAAAAAAGATTTATTGATGAAGATCTTAACAGAGTATTTCCAGGAAAAATAGATGGGAATCACGAGGAGAAACTTGCATACAAAATTTCCACAATAATAAAATCAGCTGATATTGTTATTGATATACACTCAACAAAAAGTGATCTAAAGGATGCACTCATAGTCACAAAACTAAATAACAAAACCCGTGAATATATAAATATAATTAATCCTAAATATCTTTTATGGATGAATGTAACAAAAAATAATTCTCTTATTTCAAACGCAAAAGTCGGTATCGCTTTTGAATATGGTAACAACAAAGACAAAATTGCTCAACAAAAAATTATCAATGATATTGAAAAACTTCTTTCATATTTAGGAATGATTTCTAAAAAAGTTAGAAAGTCAAAAAATAAAACTAAGTGGTTCAATGTATATAATACTGTCACCAAAGAACAAAGTGCGAAACTGTTGCCTAATATTAAAAATTATAAACTCATAAAAAAGGATAGCAGTTATGCTATTTTAGGTGAAGAAAAAATTAAAGCTATTGAGGACTTTTACCCAATACTTTTTGGAGAAAAATCCTATAAGAATATTTTTGGTTTTGCTGGAAAACTAATTAAAGTTGATTAATTCTGTTCCAACTTCGCCCCACAGGGTCAGCAAATGAATTGTAAGTTATACTTACATTATGATTAAAAAAGTTATAAAAATATTTCGTCCAGTTTTAATTTTTGGAATGAGAGCATTGTGGTATATAACTAGACCAAAAACTACTGGTGCAAAAGTTATAATCATTCACAAAAATAGTATTCTATTAATTAAAACAACATATGGGTACAGCTACAGTTTGCCGGGTGGAGGAATTAAAAAAAATGAGACTCCAGAAGCTGCAGTTAAAAGGGAAACGCTAGAAGAAGTTGGGATATTGCTAAATGAGGTTATAGCACTCCCCTCTTTTATTACACATACAGAATACAAAGAAGATACAGTTCATGCCTTTTATTCTGAAGTAAGCACAAATAACTACAAGTTAGATTTATTTGAAATTGACAAAGCAGAATGGCACCCAATAGACAACCTTCCTAAAACAGGTCCAGTCACAGCTAAAATTATTAATCTATACAGAAATAGATTGAGTTCCTAAAATTGTTCCAAAATTGTCCGAGAGTTCAGATTTAAAATAATAAAAAGAAAAACCCGCAACGAAAATTGTTTTGGATTTTCTCTGTTGCGAGTTAAGCACGTTGTGTGCAAGCGACAAACTCTGAGCGAGGACATGAGTAGGTCTGTCCTGAGCCATGTCGGTACAAACCGTCTTCTCCCATCTTGTTGAGGGGTTTGTAGTTGACCCATGGTACTCCCATTTTTTGATGAGTACCAGTAACTTCAAAACGTTGAGCAGTAGTGCCTCTTGTTTCACCCTTTTTAACAAAAATTCCGTTCATGGCAACTCCTTGAATAATTCCTACATGAGGTATGGGTACAACTTATATTGTAACACACATTATATACATGTGTCAATACCATAGAATCTAATACTAAAAATTAAACCCCCTTTCCCTGAAAATTATTCAACCATAGTTCCATAGCCCCAACAAAAATTTATGCTAAATTTTAAATAAAAAAAATTCCACTATTCGCTTTCGCTATTTAGTGGAATTTTGAGTGCAAATGACTCAGTCCTTCTTTACGCCGAAGATTCTCAGAAGATGAATGAACATATTGATGAAATCGAGATACAGCGTCAACGCGCCATACACGACGAGACGGGGAACATCATCATCACTTGCCTCAGAGTACATTTCACGAAGTTTCTGCATGTCGTAAGCTGTGAGACCTGCAAACAAGAGAACAGCTGAACCACTGATTGCAAAATCAATCGCTGGAGAATGGAAGAAAAAATTAACAACAAGTGCAACCAATAGACCTATGAGGCCGATTAGAAAAAAACCAGACATCGGAAGCAGATTGATTTTGGTGACATACCCGAACAATGCACATGCCCCGAATGTGCCAGCAGTGATAAAGAATACCATCGCCACACTTGCATCCGTGTAAGCGTAGATGGCCGGAGCAAGGGTTACACCATTGAGTGCTGAATAGAGCGCGAACATAATGACGCTAGCACCAACGCTCATGCTTTTACCCAGAGTCCCCCAACTCATTCCTATAACGAGCAAGAGTTCAACAACCGAGGCAATCCACCACCACATCGAAGCAGTGAAGCCTGTTTTGTTTTTCCCGTCCTCGACATAGGTGTAGAGACCAAAAAGGGTCTTCATCATGTCCTGGCTATGGGAAAGGGAGAGAGTGACTGCACCCGTAATTGCAAGACCAATCGCCATAACGAGAAAAACGTTCGAGTAATACCTTGTAAGCCCAGATTCACTTACTGAAGAACTTGCATACATAGATTTTTCCTTCTTCTGAAATGGTTTTTAAATACAACGAACTTATTACGCTAATAATTATAACATGTTAAATAAATATGTCAATTATTTATTTATTTAAAATCTATTAAATATTCCTAATATCTAGATTTGTTTTTAACTAAAATTTTCATTTTATTTACACTCCCCAATCAGTGATATAATAAATTAATGAATTCAGATTTAAAAGAAAAACTTTTTTTAATTGCCTCTCAAAAAATTAAAGGAGACCCCTCTCATGACTTTGAACATATTCGTCGAGTAACTAACTTGGCAGGAAAAATAGGTCTTAGCGTCTCAGCCGATTTGGATATAGTTATACCAGCGGCATTATTTCATGATGTAATAGTATATAAAAAGGACGACCCACGTAGTAAGAATGAAGCTGAAGAAAGTGCTTTGGAAACAGAAAAAATATTAAATGGAATTGAAGAATATCCAAAAGAGAAAATTGCGCAAGTAAGAATCTGCATTCAGCAATGTTCGTTCTCCAAAAAAATTTTACCGGATCTATTAGAAGCTAAAGTCTTACAAGATGCTGACCGACTAGAAGCGACAGGGGCAATTTCTATCATGCGAACATTTACTTCGGGTGGACAAATGAATCGCAGTATATACAACCCTCTTGATCCATTTAGAGAATCAACTGAACCAGAAAATTTCACTTACAGTTTTGATCTTTTTTATAAAAGACTTCTTCTGGTTGAGTCTATGATGCATACAGATTTTGCTAAAGTAATTGCAAAAAGAAGGACTGAGTTTCTTAAATCATTCTTAAGTGAGTTACGTGAAGAATTAACTGAATCTGGAGTATATCCAGTGAAATAACTGTTCCGACTTCGTATCACAAATTTAGCATTCCAAATACAAAAGAGGTCTTAGTTTCCTAAGACCTCTTCAAGCAACTTTACGATCAGCATTTTTGCGTTCAGCTTCACATTCGCGTTCAATCTGCTCACGAATTTCACGATCCTCTTCTTCCGATGGTCCATAGCATTGTGGCCAATGTGACCTCTCATACCAAAATCGTGTACCAGTCTTTACTCCTTCCTTGTTGTAATAGTCGCGGACAAACCTTTCAAGAAGGTATTGTTCTAGATAATCAATTGGGAATATACATCTGTCACAATGATACTGACGTTTCATTGCGTAGTACACTTTACCACCCAAAGAACGTATGCGAGTGCGTTTAAATTGCTTACGAGCTAAAATTCTTTTCTTTTCTTTCTCCTCCTTAAAGGAGGTCATGTTCGTAACAATCACGATTACCTCCTCAAAGAAATTAAAATCTAAAGACAATCTATCATTTTTTAAAATTTATTCCAACTACTCCAGTCTCCCAACTTATCCTGTATACTTACAGTATGTATTTCGAATCAAAAAAAATTTCATTAATAATATTAGGAGTAACATCTCTTATATTTTCTAGGACAATGTTCTTTTATTTCGATGACCCAGAAGGTACTAATCTTCTAGTAACTACAGTAATGGCATTAATTATCTATTCTTTAACTTTATCTATCTATTACTTCAATCCAAAAGAAAAAAGCCCGTTTAAAAGTTTTTCTCATTCATCACTTACCGATCTTAAAAGGCTCTTAACTACTATTTTTATTCAAATAATAATAGTCACTATTTTGTATTTTTGTTTGAGATAATTTTATAAATTTTGTATTATTCCATAATTTGACTTTTTTAATATTTATAGTATTATGTTTATAGATCTTTAACAAATAGAAAAAGGATTTTAACCATGAACAACCTAAGCTGCATGCCTACTATTTCTCAAGAAGAGGAGAGCGAGTTCTGCTCCTGTCCCTGCCATGATCCAAAAACTCCAGCAATGCACATAATGGCATGTTGTGATGTGTGTCCCAAATGCAACAAAAACATAAATTTTGATGCATTTGATAAACATATTGCGAGTTGCATAGGAACACTTAAGAAGTAATTTTACCCACCACACCTAAACAAAACCCATTTGTTTTAGTAGGGTGGGTTTTTGTTTAAGTTGGGCATAAATTTTAACAACTCATAATTTACCCTAATATCATATGTACTTGAACTATTCATTGGAAGTACTATACTTTTAATTATATGGAAATAAATTACACATTGATTATATTAGCAACAGTGGTTCAGTTTATTTTAGGAGCTTTATGGTATTCCCCTCTTATGTTCGGAAAATGGTGGATGCAAATTATGGAAGCCACACATCTTTCAAAAGAGGAACTTGGAAAAATGCAAAAAGATATGGCGCCATTTTATATTGTTCAAATTTTATTAACTTTAATTTTTACATTTGTTTTAACAATGTTCTTATACTATCTTAAAATGGCGAATGTCGGATTTCATGCCTATGGAGTAGCTGGTTGGGTATGGCTTGGCTTTGTTGCCCCAACTCAGATTAGTTGTGTCATCTGGGCAAATACAAAAAAGAAATTTTGGGCTAAACAAATTTTTGTAATGACTAGTTATCAATTAGTAGGGTTGATGATTACAGCATTCATATTATCAATGTAAAAATGCGTATACATGAACTTGGACATATTGTTTTTTATGTTTCTAATTTAACAAAGTCAGCAGACTTTTATAAAGACACACTTGGATTTAAAGAAATACACAGGGACTTACATACTGCATTATTTTCTTCTGGAAGAACACATCACGAATTACTACTTATTGAAGTAGGAGGTGGTCCAAAAACTAAAGAATACCCATCCCCTGGTTTATATCATGTAGGTTTTAAAATAGGTAACACCGATGCAGAATTGATAGATGCAAGAAATGAACTTATTTCTAAAGGTGTAACTATTAGTGGTTCAGCAGATCATCACGTGACACATAGCTTGTATATTTTAGACCCAGATAGTAATGAAATTGAGTTATATATAGACGTCGATGATTCGTGGAAAGAAGATAAATCAAAAATATTGCAACCGACAAAGCGTCTGTTGATATGATTATGTATCCCCTTTTTTATAAATTACAACACACCAATAGAAAATTTATATCAGTTAATAATATGCTTTTATAAATTTTTGCTGGTGTAATTACTTATATAATTACAATTTCTAGATTCGACTTAGTATGTTTTAAATTCGCTCAGAATCTACTACTAGAGCAATCACCTGAACCATAATTGGCAAAATTGTTGGTAAAAATTTTCGAGCTAAACTTTAAATAAGACCATTTGTTAAATATAGTGTAGAATACAATTATATGAAAAAACTTTTAACTACTTCTTTGTTTGTTGTGATTATTATTATGGCACTTATTCTCGTTGCTGGAATTTATAGATTCAATTTTACAAATGGTGGTGATATTATTCCTGGGGTAAATACTGACGTGAAAAATTCTAGCTACACTATCGATGGACAGACTTTCACACTAATTGACGGCAAAGCAGAGAAGGAGATTGCTCCAGGTTCAGCCACAAAACATACAGTGTCTATTTTTGGTGAACCAGTATATGGAGATTTAAATAAAGATGGCAAAGAAGATGCTGCTGTTATGTTAGTAAGCAACCCTGGTGGAAGTGGAAAATTCTATTATGCAGTACTTGCTATTGCTACTGGTAGCTCATATACAACAACTAACACACTTATTTTAGGGGACAGAATTGCACCTCAGAATGTAAATATTATGGATGGTCGTGCTGTTTATAATTATGCGGAAAGAAAAGCAAATGAACCTATGACCACTCAGCCTTCAATGGGTAAAAGTTTGTGGATTCATTATGATATGAAAACTGGAGAAATCGGAGAATGGGTAAAAGATTTTGAAGGAGAAGCTGACACAAATAAAATGTCACTTGATATGAAGAAATGGGATTGGATAAAAACACAAATGAACGATGGCACAATTACAACACCTAAAAAGCCTGGGGTATTTAGTCTGACTTTCAAGAAAGATGGCACTGTTAGCGTAGGAACTGATTGTAATAATATGGGGGGAAATTATACAACCAAAGGTAACACCCTCAACTTTAGCCAAATGATATCAACTATGATGTATTGCGATGGCTCACAAGAACAAGAATTCAGTGCCAATTTAAATGAAGTAGGAAGTTATCTGTTCACAAGTAAGGGTGAATTAATTTTGGAGATAAAAATGGACTCAGGAACAATGGTATTTAGATAATCAAGAAGGGCGACACGCAAGTGTCGCCCTTTAATATCCGCTAACGAAAATACAATTCTTCCTCCGAAAAAAACATTTTTGTTCGACTTGTATATTGATCAAAAATAACAGTGTAAACATCAACACCATAATCATTGTTGAATTCTATAAAAGAAATATATCCGTCTTTTCCAAAATTCTCAATGAGCAAATAACACATCCAAACAGGGAGAAATCTTGGCTTTTTAATACGAGCTTTTTTTCTATAATTCTCATGGTTTTGAAAATATTTAATCTGCTTAAGGGCCACAAGTGTGCCATCTGTTTCTGTATAATCAAAATCTAAACCATGAAAAACAAACATATAACCTCCGTTAGTTTTGGTCTTTTAAAACATTATCATATGTTATTCTATGTGTCCATTTTAAATATAAAAGTCTTTTTAAATTAATTTTGCTATAATACCAATTAATATGGGTATAAAAATTGAATTTAATCCTGATCTCGCACTAAGAAATATTTCTGAGTTTAATTCTGGTAATAGAAAAATTGAAGAATGTATTGCTTATCCACTAGAATTAGATAAGACTTATGAATTTTTAAAAGAAGGACAACGTTGTTATTGGTTAGAAGGAGAATTGCCACTACTAGAAACAAAAGGTTTCGGTGATTTATCAAAACCAAAAGCAAGTATTATTATTTTGGAGGCAACTCATATAAAAGAAAACAACAAAATGCTTACAAAAGGAAAATATAAAGTCATTAAAATAATAGAAGAAAATGAAATTTATTTTAACGGAATAAATAAAATAAATAATTAAAAAAACAGAAATAAATGAACTCTCACCCAAATGACCCATTGTATGGAAAAACCCTAAAGAATATTCTTGAATTTTTGGTTAAGGAATATGGATTTACAGAACTGGGTGAAAATATAAAAATTAAATGCTTCACTACAGACCCTAGTATTTCATCATCACTTAAATTTTTAAGAAAAACTCCTTGGGCAAGAGAAAAAGTGGAAGAGCTTTACATTGCAACAATAAATTCACCTAAAAGATAAAGTTAGTCTCTCACCAATATCTCTGTTCCTAATTCAGACCACATATATAGTTTCTTGGCTTGTGCTGGAGAAAGGTTAACACATCCATTTGACCACCGTTGGCCAAATTTGTCATGCCAGTATGCCCCATGTATTACTGCCCCCTCTTCGGTAAAATACAAGTTCCAAGGCACTCCTGGAAGGTCGTAGGTCTTCTCACTTATTTCTGGTATTGGTCCTTGCATATACCTGCTTGGTGTTTTTTTGTAAACATGAAAAATTCCACGAGGTGTTGGAGTAGCTTCAATCCCTGTTGAAACTTTTTCCTCGAAGGAAAGGACTTTATCTTCATATGCATAAAGTTTTTGATCTGACCTATCTATAATAATACGTTTAGTGCTTGATGCTATTGTTCCAACTAATACTTCCTTTGGGCCCCCATCTAAGAAACTTCTAACATAAAATCCTGAAACATACCAATCCTCACCAACTCTATCTTCATAACGAAGCCACTCGTCGTCAAAAGATATACGATACCAAATCTCTCCGTTTTGTTCTACTTTATCTTTTACTTTTAGAACGACACCGTTTCTTAATCTTGTGATCACTTCGGAATTAATATTTGGTTCTTTTCTAACATTTACACAAGCTGTTTCAAAATATGGACCACAACTATCAACGACCTCAATATATTCATATGTTTCTTTTTCTTGAGAGTAAACCTTGTCACCCTGAAAAGGTGCAATAATTTGAGAAATAATTTCTTTCTCCTCGTCACTCGGCGGAATATTAACAGCAGTAACAATAACAGATATAAAGAGCAATGAGAGTAAAATAGCGGACTTTTTGCTTGAGAGTTTTTCCATGACCTATATTCTAAAGGTTTTTGTTAAATAAGCAACACAAATCTATTTCATGAATATCTTTAACTTAATCAGATTAAAAGGTACAATGTTATGTATATGGACCAAGAAATAAAAAATAAACTTGACGAACAAACAAAAAAAATTGATGCTATTTTCGTATCAGTGGAAAAATCAAGAAAATATTTTCTTGTAACAATGTGGGTTACATTACTTGCTATAGTATTACCCATGATAGGGCTTGGTATTTTTGCACCGACTTTTTTGGAGTCTTATGCAAATATGGTTAATATTAATCAATAAATAAAGAAGGGTATGAGATAATCTTAAATTTCCTATGTCTAACAATTTAGTTAAATTATACGGATTTTTCATAATAACTAGTATTGTAATTTCTAGCTATTTTCTTTATTTAAAAAATGGTGCTGAAGATAAAATTGTAATAGACCCATCTACATACACAGTAAAAGAAAACAATAATGATGGTTTAATTATTCCCGCATCTGCAATAGTGGAAAATATCGCCACATCTTCAAAACAAGGGAATGAGGAGTTTAAGAAAGTTACAGAAATTGTACCAACTCCTGTTTCCAATGTCCCTACACCAATACAAAATACAAATACTCAACCACTACCAGCCATAGATATTGTAGAAATAGATAGCAGAAACTCAAATGAAATACATAATCCTTGTATATCCCCTATAATTTATAAATTAGGCACATTTGATAATAGATTTAATATATCAAAAAATTATTTCCTACAAACAGTTGAGGAAGCTTCTATGCTTTGGAGCAACGCAACAGGCAAAAAACTTTTTGAATATGGTGTGGGCGTAGATAGAAATGTATTAACAATTAATCTTATTTATGACGAAAGACAAAGAATAACTGACAACAGCAAATTAATCAGCGCAGAAATAGAAAATTCAAAAAATGCTGCACTTACTCTTAAGAAAGAATATGAATTAATGAAAGAGAATTTTTTAAAATTAAAAGAGGAGTATGCAACTAAAGTGGAAGCATTTAACGTTAAACAAAAAACATACAGCGATTCAGTTACATACTGGAATGATAAAGGTGGAGCACCTCGTGCAGAATATGATTCCCTTATGTTGGAAAAAGAACAACTACAAAAGGAAGGTGAAGCTATCACTTTAGAGCAAAAAACATTACAGGCATTACTGGATGATATTAATGCCAAAATCACAAAATACAATGAACTTATTTCTTTCTCAAACGAAAGAGTTGACGTCAATAATACTACTGCAAATAAAAAGTTTACAGAAGGAAATTACAACCCTAACACGAACACAATTAATATCTATCAATTTACTGATGAAATAAAATTAAAAAGAGTGTTAGCTCATGAATTAGGCCATGTACTAGGTATAGACCATACTCAAAGTAAAGATTCTATAATGTATGCTATTAATACCGCAACATCAACTAATTTAAACTATGAAGATTTAGCAGAAGTACAAAACCTATGCCAATAAAAAACTTAGACAAAGAAGAAAAAGATTTTTTCCTAAAACTTTCCACACCAGAAAAAATACAAGATTATTTGGACTCTATTTCATTTAATCATGAAAAAAGTGGGCAGACTGTTATGTCTCCGAGAAAAGTTTTAATTGAGAAAAAAGCGCATTGTATAGAAGGAGCATTACTTGCAGGAGTTGCACTTTGGTTACACGGAAGGCCGCCTATTATTGTTAATTTGAAGGTAAGAAAGGATGATTTTGATCATATTGTAGTTATATATAAAGAAAATAATTATTATGGCGCATTAAGCAAAACAAATCATAATGTACTTCGTTTTCGTGACCCTGTTTATAGAACAATTCGCGAGCTAATCATGTCCTATTTCCATGAATATTTCTTGGTAAGTAATGGTGAAAAAACTCTAATTGGATATACTAAGCCGATTAATATAAAAAGATTTGGCACAAAATGGATAACAAGCGAAGAAAATCTTTGGGATATAGCCGAAAAAATATATGACACCCCTATTATAAAAATAGTCCCAGAATTAAATAAGAAATATTTAAGGAACGCAAGTAAAACAGAAAGAGAAGGCGCAAATATAGAGGAGTGGTCAAAATAATAGTTTTAACTTTTAGATAAATTATAAAGCGCGGCCTTTGGCCGCGCTTTATTTTTAGAAATCAAGAAAATCTTCCTCGCTCCTTCTTTTTTCTTCTGAATTTTCTATTTTTTTTCCTTCCCCATACTGAACATAATGATCTTCAAAAATTTGTTTCAAACTTGACTCAGATAACATTGTAACTTGTTGAATAAAACCAAACACCCATTTCTTTTCTTGATTCTGTATTGGCAAATCCATAATTCTTGTCGCTAGATTATTGCCATTCTGATGACAACCATTAGGACAAATAAGAAGGCACTGCATAATGTCTTCATTCCCCCACCAATTATCACCTCCCATACAACCGTGAGGACTTTCATACCAATATGTTTGAACAAAACCCCAATCACTTAGTGGACTTTCCTTGTGACAATTTGGACAACATACTTTGTAACCTCTTGTTAATTCAAGCTCTTGAGGATTGAGCATAGTCTTCTCCTTGTATTTATGGAACATTAACAATCCAAATTAAATACTACACTTATTTATTCAACAAGTAAAATAATGTATTTTGTTTTGAATCTTATACGCGCTACACGCTAACAACTACACGCTGTCCCTAGAGTTTAACTTCTTCCAAAACAACTATATCGGTCCTTTTTACATTAAACTTCATTCTTCCAACTATGCGATTATTGTCTACTTTTACAGTCACTCTCCACAAACCTTCAGAGACATTTTCTTTATATGAATAGGCCCTGTAACCATCTTCTCTACCACCATCTAGCGTAAACGGAATTACTGTTCTTTCTATCCATCTATTTTTATCATCATCGTACTGTTCCCATACATGAGAAATAGGTGCGGATACTTCTCCTGGTGCACGAACAGCACTAAAAAAATACACACCTTTATCATTTGGTGTTATGTAATATACAGAATTAGTAAAATATGAAAAGTTATCAAAAAATGATGGTTCTACTTTTTCTTTTTGTGCTATAAATTCACCGGAACTAACTTTAATAACATTATAATAAACACCAGAATTAGTAAGGGACAACGGAACTGCTGGAATAACATTTAGCATATATAACATACCTACAAACATTGGAATACCAACTGCAAGCGCATAAGTTCTTGGCGCTTCGTTTCTTGCTGATTCTGAAGTAAATCGCAACAGGTACAAATAAATAAATGAAATAACAATTGTTATCACAACACTCAACAAAAATGAGCTATCGTTTTGAACTTTTGTAAGTACTGGGACATTAAAAATAGTAAAAAACAAAACTGCAATTAATAAAATTCCAACATCAAGAGTGAAACGGAAATCGTGAGTAGAAACGAATTCATTTGCTGCAATACAAAGCAAAAGTATTAAGAATAATGGCCATGAAACTGATATAGCTGCACTTCTAATTGCGTAAATACAAATAAAAGATAATGCTGAACCGGAAGAAAGCGAGATCGCGAAAGTGGAAAAAGAATACATTTTTTGCTCAAAAGTACTTGCAGTATTGCGAGAAACAATCCATTCTCTAAACATTATAAAAAACGCAACGACAGACAAGTGAGCTAAACCAATATATCTAGTGACAGGATGATCAATGTCTGGCAAGATAATCATGTCAACAATAAAACCAATAATAAAAATTATTGTAGTCGTGTGAGTCATGTGCTTGACCAGATACGAAAGACGATGAGACATATGATAATTAGTGTACTAGGGAATTGCAAAAAATGATATACTAGCTACATGAAAAAAATTATATTAATTATTTTGGGTATTCTAGTAATAGTAGGAGTCGCGAGTGCAGGATGGTATTATTTTAATTTTCAAAAATATGCCCCTGTTACTTATGTAACTGAAACTCCAGCAGGTGAAATTACAACCAACACGACCACTAATACAACCAGTACAACTACACCTACATACACAATGAGTGATGTTGCAACACGCAAAGACGCAACAAGTTGCTACACCATTATTAATAACTATGTTTACGATTTAACAATGTGGGTGAATATGCACCCAGGAGGTAAGGGTGCGATACTTTCAATTTGTGGTGTTGATGGGACAGAGAAGTTTATGAATAAGCATAAAGGTGGTGAGAAATTTATGACTATACTTACACGTTATAAGATTGGCTCTCTTGTTGTGAATAATTAAATTTATGGAAATAGAAACTATTTTTCTCCCACTTCATTTAATCTCACTATTATATGTTGCTTGGAATATTGTTCATGCAGACCACATGGGCTTCAACTGGATGCGAGGTAAAGTTGATAAATTAAATGATTCAGAAGTTAAAAAATATCATCATGGCTCATTTATTGGTTTAGGGTTAATGATTGTAACTGGTATTGTTTTGTTTTGGCCAATGAGAGAATTCTTACTTTCTCGACCACAGTTTTATGTGAAAATGGGTTTTGTTCTCGCTCTTACAATAAATGGAGTAGTGATTGGTTATCTTTCTAAAATTTCAACCACCAAAACTTTTTCGTCCCTTACTCTTCGAGAAAAAATTCCACTTTTTATAAGTGGCACAGTGTCTACACTTTCATGGATAGGAGCAGCTTTAGGTGGACTATTTCTTATACCTGAATAGGTTTTAGGTGGAAGATGATGGACGGAAGAAAATACACACAACTAAGTTGTGTGTATTTTTGATTTCATATAAGATTCATATTCTACTCTTCTATCAACAAAAGCAGTACAGCAATAAAACCAGTCCAAGCATGACTATCTGACACTTCCAACAAGTGACGCTTCTCTAATAACACAAGAATAAGTTTTGAGTTAATAAAGAAAGCATGTTCTTTTCCAATTCTTACAATTTCACTATCTTCATTCTTTGTTTCCCCTATTCTAGACAGCAAAGCACACCTTACAAGTTCAATCAATTCATCATAAGTACGAATAGCAACACCATTTGCATCTTCTAATTTTTTTGAAATACTTAAAATTTCTTTCGTGTTTTTTGTACAAACAGATTCTAATAGATTGATGAGTAGATCCTTATTTGGTGTACCAAGCAAATTAACAACATCATTGTGTTCAATTTCTTTTTTTGAAACAGCAAGTACTTGTTCTAAGATACCGAGCGCATCTCTATATGACCCCTTACCATGACGTGCGAGTAATTCCCCACTTTCTTCTGTTAATTTTTTACCTTCCTTTGTAGCGACATGAATAAGTCTATCTCTAAGTACAATTAATTCTGGCTGTTTAAAAATAATTTTTTGACAACGAGAAACAATTGTTTGTGGAAGTTTGTCTGGGTCAGTAGTTGCAAGAATAAAGATTACGTGACTTGGTGGTTCTTCAAGTGTCTTAAGAAGTGCGTTCGCTGCTTCCTTGGTTAGCATGTGCGCCTCATCAACAATATAGACTTTATATGGTGAAGAAAAAGGTGATGTGCGCACAGCCTCACGAAGCTCACGTATCTCGTCTATTCCACGATTAGAAGCTGCATCTATTTCGATTATATCTTCAGGGTTACATCCAATATCCCGTGCGAATATGCGCGCAACAGTAGTCTTTCCAGTTCCACGACTACCACAAAAAAGATATGCATGCGATATCTTCTTTTGCTTAATGGAACTTGTGAGCAATGTGACTAATTGCTCCTGACCAACAACATCATCAAATGTTTCTGGGCGGTATTTTCTATAGAGTGCTAGATGTTGGATTTGGTTACCTGTCATATTTATAATTATATCACACAAAAAAGCACCCGTTTCCGAGTGCTTCTTAATTTTCTGGATATTCTTTGAAAAATAACTACGAAAAATAAATCACTTTTGAGAGAGGTAGCCTACCAACAATTTCAAACAAGGCTTGTTCATTGGTGGCTATTTCAATGTCGTTATTGATGCCATTTCTGGTTGTTTTGAAACCAGACCAAGCTCCACCTTTGTAATGAACACGGAATTCTTTTCCATCTTCTATGCATTCAATTTTTGATACTACAGCTTTAATCCTCCCATAAACCTTGCCATTTCTGTGAAGTGGATCGACGTCGACATAAATTTCTTGTCCTACAGCCAAATTTTTGATTTCTTCAGCAGTAAGGGTTTTGAATTGTCCTTTAAATTCATTCGTTTCAAAATCAGTCCACTGATTGAAATAAATGACTGGAGTGCCTATCGGAAGAGCCTTTCCTGTTTGCATGATTACCCTCTCTTTTAAGATTAAATTACAACAAAGAACACAATAACACCCTAACAATATTACAAAATTGTGTCAATTTTATTTTAAAAAATTATTTATTACTTCTTCAATTTCTTTTGAATTTTCACATTCCATCAATTCTACTCGCAATTCTTTGGCACCATCGAACCCATGAACATATGCTTTGTAATGTTTTTTCATAATAGCAAAGTTCTTAATGTCTCCTAATTTATCTTCAAATAATTTCGTATGTTCAATTAGAATCTTGAGGCGTTCTTCGGTAGTCTTCCCGTTCTTATCTGTTGTTTGGTCAAAGAACCATGGTGTTCCGAATATCCCGCGTCCAATCATCACCCCACCACATCCTGTTACTCTTGCTTTCTCATTTCCATCTTCAAGTGAAACAATGTCCCCATTACCAATAACAATTGTCCCTCCATCTTTTATTTCTCCTGTTATATCACGAACAAGCTTTACAACCTCCGGCATTAATTCCCAATGCGCATCAACTTTTGACATTTCTTTTCTTGTACGAAGATGAACAGTAAGAACAGGAATGTTGCACTCCAAAATCTTTGGTAGCCACTCTTTGAATTCTACTTTGTTATATCCGATTCGAGTCTTCACTGACACGGGAATATCTCCTGCCCCCTCTTGAGCAGCACGTATTACTTTCTGTGCATTTCTCCAGTCGCGCATATGAGAAGCCCCCGCTCTTTGTTTCTCTATGCTCTTATCTGGACAACCCATATTGATATCAATACCATCAAATCCTAGCTCACGACACAACTTGGCCGCCTCACGCATTTTGTCTGGCTCTGCAGTGAATAATTGTGCAACTATCGGTCTTTCAATGTCTGAAAATTCCAAATCACGTTTAAGTACTTCTCGCCCCGGACTACATAACCCATTTGCTGAAACGAATTCTGTCCACATCACGTCCGGCCCACCTCCATCTTCTTTCATTCTAGAATACTTGGCAATCATGGTTCGGAAAGCCACATCTGTAACATCAGCCATGGGCGCAACCACATGCAATGTCTTTCCTTGTGTTATTTTTTCATCAATAAGTTTCTGCCAAAAACCCCTAACTGGGTTCATGATAACTTTCTTATGAGAACTATCTTTGAGGAATAAATTCTTGAGTAGTTGTAGCATGACTTTGGATTATATCGGTCTTAACGCCATTTGTAAACTTAAAAAATACTTTATTACCGAAACGTGCATCTAAATATTCTAATTTATCTTTACTATTTTCCAGTTTTGATTTCAGTGGGTCAGTGTCTATAGCACTTACAAGATTGGACCAAACTTTATCCACATCGGCGTCCCCAGCAAAAATAATTCTACTAACACCACTCTCATTATATAGTGTAATGTCACCATATGAATCTATATTAATTTTTGAAACAATAAAAATAACTGAATTAATTTTAGTAATTAATTTTGAAATATCAATAAGTTTGTTAGAAGGAAGACCGGTAATAACAGTAGAGGAAATTCCATCTTCAACCACTTCTTTGCTTGTTGTTGAAGCAATGTATATTGTTGGCAACATTTGCATGTTTTTGAACTCTGTATATATAACTCCTTCTTTTGTAATACCACGAAATTCATCAATTTTAAAAAGTGGCTCATACGGAGTTACTGTAACACGAAGTGTGTGTAACCCTACTGGTCTTAATTTAACAGTTTTAGAATTAGGAAGTACATCAACTACAGATAATTTTATAGCCTTCGAACGATACATCAACACTCTATTGCTTGGTAAAATTTTGTATTGGGGAATAGATGCTATGCCACGAAGATTAGTATCTATCTTTTCTTTATACATCTCCGGTACCCCAATTAATTCATAAGAAGTAATTGTAAAAGTAGATGTCCGGAAAAAAACATAAAATATTGAACAAACTAAAATAACTATAAAAGAAAAAACTAGTCTTTTTTTCCAAAGAGCTAATGTACTTCTTTTTATTTTCATAAATTATGAACGAAAAGCTTTACCGATAGTCCTAACACCTCCCATAAATGGTACAAGAATCTCTGGTACTTTAATCGTTCCGTCTGCTTGTTGATAATTCTCAATTATTGCAGTAACAAGTCGTGGTGTTGCGGCTGCAGTGTTATTAAGTGAGTGAACATATCTCATCTTCCCCTCTCCATCTTTGTAACGAATATTTAAACGACGAGTTTGAAAGTCATGAAAATAACTCGCAGAATGGGTCTCACGATATTTTTCCTGTGAAGGCATCCATGCTTCTATATCATATTTCTTCACCTGTCCTAATCCCAAGTCCCCTCCACAATTAACAACAGTGTGATATGGAATACCAAGTTCTTCCATCATTTCTTCAGCATGTAATCTTATTTCTTCATGATGCTTAACAGATGTTTCGTGAGATGCTTCACAAAGAACTACTTGTTCACATTTATAAAACTCATGTACACGAACAAGTCCTTTCACATCCTTACCATGACTCCCAGCTTCTTTTCTAAAACATGGACTCCAAACAATATATTTCTTTGGAAGTTCTTTTTCATCTAATACTTCATCTGAGTGATAGAACATTGTCGCAACCTCCCCTGTCCCTGCAAGATAATCATTTCCATCTTTATACAAATCATCTTCACCTTGTGGAAGATATCCAGAACCGAGTAATGTCTCACGCTTAACTAGTGAAGGAACAAGCATTGGAGTGAATCCTTTCTTTTGCCATCTTTGCATTACATATTGCCATACTGCCATTTCAAGTATTGCCCCATCATTTTTCAAAAAATATCCACGGAATCCGGATGTCTTTGTTCCTCTTTCAAAATCAACCATATCACTTCCTTCCATAAGTTCAATATGGTCAAGTGGTGAAAATGAAAATGTTGGAATAGCCCCCCATTTCTTAACTTCTTGATTATCCGAATCATCCTTTCCTTCTGGAACAGACATATCTGGGATATTAGGAACAGCAAGCATAAGAGCTCTCCAGTTCTTCATAACTTCTTCCATTTCTTCTTCTTGTTTTTTTAAGTCATCTTTTACCTTACGCATTGACTCAATCATATCCCCACGTTCAAGTGCGGATACTTTTGCAATTGATTCACTTGCTACATTTTGCTGTGCTCGCAAATCCTCAATAATCTTGAGTATTTCTAGGCGTTTTGTGTCTACTATGATTAATTCATCAACATTAAAAGATAAATTCTTTTTGACAACTGAGGCTTTGATAAGGTCACTATTTTCCCGGATAAATTTGATATCTAACATAATCACTATTTTATCACGTATACACAATATATTAAAAGTTTTTAATTATTGGGTTATACTATATTGCATTATGAATACACAAGAAAAAGCAGAAAAAATGTTTGAAGATTTAGAAAATGTTTCCCCTCACATCACCGTGCATGAGGAGCATTACAGTTTCAAACCAAAAGATTTTGGAAGTAGGGTTGCGAAAGTAGTTGTTCACATGTCGGCTGGTTGTGCAGATTTTCTTTTCAAGGAGCGCTACGGTCATCGTGCAATTGTACTAGAAACGATAGCTGCTGTTCCTGGATTAGTTGGAGCATTATTCCAGCACCTAAAATCACTCCGTCTTATAAAAGATGACCGTGGGTGGATACAAACATTACTTGATGAAGCAGAGAATGAGCGTATGCACCTATTAGTTTATAGTACAATCACAAGACCTACAGGAATGGAGAGATTACTAATTATTTTCGTTCAATTCTTTTTCTTTATTTTATATTTCCTTATATATCTTTTTTCTCCACGTACAGCACATCGCATTGTTGGATATTTCGAAGAAGAGGCGGTACATAGTTATGAAAATTATTTGAGACTCGTTAATGAAGGTGTTCATGAAAATATTCCTGCGCCGGAGATTGCTATTTCGTATTGGAATCTAAAAGAAGATGCGAGATTAACTGACGTTATTAAAGCAACAATTAGAGATGAGATGGTACACCGTGATGTTAATCACAAATTCGCAAATGACGGGAATGGAACATCAGCTTGGAATTAAAAATAGTTAAGGGTTATTCTTTAGGAGTTATTCGTTTTAAAATAAAAAAGAGTTGCATGTGCGACTCTTTTTAATTTCTTGTCGATATTTCAAATTTGTAACTATTGAGAAGGTTTCTCTAGTTGAAGTTCAAGGATACGTTTTTCCTCATAAAGTTCATCAAGTTTACTTTTAGCTGTGATAGCTCTAATGTTTTGTTTTTCTATCTTTAGAATAAGTGCATTAATTTTTCGCTTAAGCTCTATAACCTCTAGAGATTCATAAAAAAAAGGGACAGCGGCTGTTTGACCGGTTATATGCCTTCTCCTAAAGCTGTTAAGAATATTAAAACCTTCTCTTAGGCGTTTTAATATTTCTTTCTTTTTACTTCTACTGCCGTAAAATGGGGAAATATTGAAATACGCAATAAGAGAATCATTAAAAAATCTTGCTGTCATAATCACAGTCATGGGATTATTTTTCAGGTCTGATGATTCTGGTGTGGTATGCACTGTTGCACGTCGGTATTTAGACATTTTAAAATGTTTACGCTCAATCCATACATCAAAATCACCACTTATTCCAATACTCGATAAAAAAAGAGCTACTCGCCTAGCAATTTTCTTTGCAGGAAACAGCTTAGACAAATCTTCATATCTATAAAAGACCGTGACGGTCGTTTTTTTAATATTTGCAGTATCAGACATATATACCTCCTAAAAGAACAATTTAGTATAATTAAAAACTACATCTTTTTTTGTATCATGTCAATCAAACTCGACTTTTTACTTCTCAGCAAGTAATTTTTTTAATGGTAAACGGGTAATAAAAACTCCAATACCATAAGAAACAATTCCAACACAAAGAAGACTGACCGCAATAACAATTAGAGGTGTATATGCGAATCCAAAAAGAGTAAACGAAAAGGTAAGTCTATTTACCGTATAAGCAATAATATGAGCAATAATATATGCTGTCCCACCAGAAAAAATCACGATTGACCCTGCTTCAAGACTTAACAACTTTGTACTCTTTTCTTTTGTAAGACCAAATGCTCTAAGAACAAGAATATCTGATTTACGCTCATACAATGACTGCCAAATCATAACTATAATTAAAATACAGCCGAGAAGAATACTTGGGATACTAATAATTGAAATAATCATAACTAATGTTGAGACAATTATTTGAACATTAGCAATAATACTTTTTGTTTCAAGCGGTATAATATTTGGATATAAATTAGAAAGTGAAGTCTTTATTGTCGCAACACCTTCAGAAGAAGTGCTCACTGTTCCGAAATAAGTTGCCGGAAATCTCTCTAATGCTCCAGATGGAAATACAAGATAAAAGAATGGAACACCGCTCGTCGAATCAACTTCTCTCAAACTGGTAACTCTCGCTTTGAATGTAATACCTTGAATAAAAATCTCAAGTTCATCCCCTAATTCAACACCACCTAATTCATCTCCGAACCCCTTATCAACTGAAACGGTTATTTCTTCTAATGAAGACGTCTTTCCAAATTCACCTTTAATGACTTTTTCTCCATCAATTAATGTGTCCCTGTATGTCATATTAAACTCTCGTGTGAGACCGGGGTTATCTGATTGAGTGATGTCTCTATCATTAAGAGACAGAAGTCTTCCTCGTATAATCGGATATTCCTTAAAAGAGTCTCCTGCAATATTTCTAACTTCTTCCATTTGAGATTTTTTAATTTCAACAAGATATAGTGATGGTGCAGTTGTTGCAATATTTTTATTAAGATTAATAACAATATTTTTTTCTAAAGCAGAAATCAAGAAAACTCCAGTAAAGGCAGTCATGAGTGACGCAGAAGTAACAGCAGTTGCTACCCCTCTCCATTTGAGAAAAGAGACAATCGATGAAACTGTAAAAGAAAATTTTACTCTTATTTTGTAAAGATATTCAAGGATAAAATGAGAAAGCACAGCAAATAAAGAAAATATAAGAACGAGGACCCCAACACTCGCAAGGATAAGCAGCGTGTCATTAATAATAAACTGTAATGTAATAATTAAAATCACCGGAATAGCCAGAAAACTTCCTCGTTGAGCAAGAGAAAATTTTTGTTTAACTGAAGTTACATTTGAGAGTAAAACTTTTGGAGAAATAAAACGTAGAGATATTAAAAATGGAATTGCGGAAACAATTATAAAAATAGCACCGAACACTCCACCTAAAATAGTTGTTAAAATTAAAGAACTGGTTACGACGGTACTATTTAGAAGTTCATTTAATTGACCACTTAGACTTTTAACAAAGTACCCTCCTCCCCAAGAACCAAGAGCTCCGACAGCACCTCCTAATGTAGATAAGATAATTCCGTAGATTATTTGAATTTGAAAACTAGTGGCTCCGAATGTTTTGAGTAAGGCAATTGTTTTTTTAAATCTTTCTGCAACATAAACAAGATTAGCCCCGATGTTTACTGTTACCAAAAAAAGGGCAATACTGAGCACTATCCCCACGAAAGTAGTAACTGATGCAATTCCTCTTAACAGTCTGTCTGGCCCATCTTTTGCGTCATCAAAACGAAGTTTATTTATTTGAGCATATTCTTTCAGAATTTCAATATTTGTAACTGTGAGCGGATTTATGGATGATTCCTTAATAAAAAGGCGGTATGATGTTCTACTTTGTGAAAGATCGAGGTTTGCTTTATTAAAATTTTTATCAAGAATAATTACGCGAGGTGTGAAAGAAACACCCAGAGCAATTGAATCTGGCTCCTTCTCTAAAATACCAAGAATAGTATACGAAGCATCTCCAAGCAAAACCGTATCATAAACAGAAGCGTTTAACTGTCGCAAAAACTCCTCCTCTACATATACCCCTTCTTTTTCTAAAGAGAAAGGAGTGTTATTTTTTAGAATCACTTCACCGTATAAAGGAAACTTATCCGAAACAATTCTTAATGAACTCGGACTCGTCTTTGTTGACGAGGAAGACCTAAACACAACTTGCGTTTGTTTTTCTTCACTAAAAATGTGCCCTGCGTCAAGTAATGACTGAAAAACAGGCATGTTAGTTGCAATTGGATACGCACTCCGAAAAACAACATCACCACCAATAAGAGTGCGCCCCTCTCTGAGTAAAAACGTGTTCACACTTGAAGTAAGAGTCACTATTGCTCCAAACAAAAAAGCACCTATGCCAAGACTAATACATGTAAGTAATAGAAAAGATGATGACCTTTTTAATAGTTTTGTTACGAAATACCAAATCATGCCCTGTTAAGTTTATGAAGCTTGCCATCGTGCAATTCATAAATTGTATCCATCTGTTCTGCAATCTTAGTGTCGTGAGTAATAATTACAAGTGTTTTTTTATTTTCTTCTACTGTTTGAAGAAGAATAGACAACACCTTTTGACCAGTTACTGCATCAAGATTACCAGTTGGTTCATCTGCAAAAATGATATCACTACCTGATGCAAGTGCACGAGCTATCGCTACACGTTGTTGTTCCCCACCAGATAGTTCCGAAGGAAGACGATTAACTTTATCTTTAAGCCCTACTGAATCAAGAAGTTTTAAAACTTTTTCTTTGGCTTTCTTTTCATTTCGAATAGCAAGAGGAAGAACAACATTCTCATATACATTAAAAAATTGAATTAGCTCGAATGACTGAAAAACAATACTTATTGTTTTATTTCTAAAAGAGGCAAGTGCTTGTTCCGATAAAGTTGTAACATCTGTCCCGTCTATAAGAACTGTTCCAGAGTCAGGCTTATCAAGAGCAGACAAAAGCGCAATAAGAGTTGATTTACCAGAACCTGACGGACCAATAATGGCCACCTTTTCAGCTGGTTTTACTTCAAGAGACAGGTCTTTTAGCACAGGAATCATTTCATTTCCTTGTTGATAGTGCTTATATAGAGAGGATACCTTTATCATAGAGTTCTAGTATACTATAATGTACGATACTTTTATGAATTATAAAATTCTCTCAATTATTGTTTTTATTTTAATACTCCTAGGTATTGGCTTCATCTTTACAACAAATAATAGAACCATAAAAACTGACGCTATAAAAGAAAATAAAGAGGAGTCATTGTCACCTAACCAGAAACAAATTAAAATTATTGCGTTTGGGGATTCTCTTACAGCCGGATATGGTGTTGATTTACAAGATAGTTATCCAAAAATTCTTGAAAATAAACTAAGAGAAAGAAATATACAAGCAACAATAATTAACATGGGAGTTTCAGGAGAAACCACTTCAATGTCAATAGAAAGAATACCTTTTATTCTGGAACAATCCCCAAATATAGTTTTGCTTGGAATCGGTGCTAATGATATGTTGCGATCACTTTCTCCAGAGGAGGCAAAGAAGAACATTGATGTAATTATCAAATCATTTAAAGATGCAAATGTCCCTGTTGTTTTACTCGGTATGAGATCAGTGGCATCTAACGGAACACTTTACAGAAATTCATTTGATGAAATATATCCAAATCTTGCAAAAAATTATAATTTACCTCTTGTTCCTTTCTTCTTAGAGGGAGTAGTGCTTGACCCCGCACTTAATAATTCTGATGGTATACACCCGAATAGAGCTGGTTATGAAAAAATAATAAATAACAATATTCTGCCTGTGCTTATACCGTATATTAATAAATTAGGTTTGTAGAATTACTTCTCATCAAAATGCCAAACCCCGTCCCAGTTTTTTACTTCACCAATTGTTAAGATACGTTCATACATTTTCTCAGACGGTGCGTCCCCTTTATCTGCAAGTTCTTTAAACAAAACTTTTGCCTTATCAAAATCTCCATTTTGATAATGTGTGAATGCCTCTTCATAAGATTTTACAATATTAATTTTGGAATTATCCATTCTCATTACCTCATAAAGTACTGTAGGAAGATTCTTTCCTTTAACAGTGATAATATCCAATTTTCTAAATAATATATTTTTATCTTCCACTTTGTTTTTTACTTCTTCTGTTACCATTATTCCTACCCCATATTTTTTGGTCAAACTTTCAACACGTGAGGCAAGATTAACTGTATCTCCAAGTACCGTATAGTTCACTCTCTCTTTTGAACCAACATTCCCAACAACTGCACTTCCTGAATGTATACCAACCCCTACAGCAAGAGATGTTTTGTTCTCGTTGTTGAATTTTATCAAATCTTCTTGCATACGAATCGCAGACATCACAGCATGCCTTTCATGATTTTTTACAGGAAGTGGTGCATTCCAAAATGCCATGATTGCGTCTCCAATAAATTTATCAATTGTTCCATGTTCATCAAGTACAGATGGTGTCATTGCACTAAAATAACCATTCAATATTTTTGTTAAGTCCTCTGGAGATAGTGACTCTGATAATGTAGTGAATCCTCGCAAATCTGAGAAAAGTACTGTCAAATCACGCTTTTCTCCAGTCAAATTAATGGACTCAGGGGATTTCATTAATTCTTTAAGAACATCTTTGTGAACATATTTTGAGAACAAAGTAGAAATATGTTCACTCTTTTTCCTCTCTTTAATAAAACGAATAAGTGTACTGTATCCACCCGAAAGTATTACAGAAAGTATTAATACTATTGCTGGCAAAATTATATGATAAGTGAAAAATACATAGGACAATATAACTACAAAAATAGTAACTGTCACAATAATCGAAACCTGTCCTAATACTGTCTTTATATAATTTAGCAAAAGTAATGTTAAAGAGATAAATAAAATAATCAGGAATGAAATTTCCATACCAGAAAGAATTCTATCCCCTTCCTTATTCATAAGTGAAGTAAAGATACTAGCGTGAACTTGTACACCTGGTATCTTTTCTCCAGACATGCCGACAAAATGATCTTCAAGATCAAGCGATGTTGAGCCGATAAAGATTACTTTGTCTTTTAATTTTTCTTTATCAATTTTGTTATCAAGAATATCAACCAATGAATAAGATGTTATAGAAATTGGATATCTAAAATGTTGCTGTGATTTTTCAACACATAAATTATCTGTCTTAAAAGTAAATAACCTAAAAGCCTCTTCTCCTAAACCATAAAGACATACACTATTTTCAATTATTGGTACAGGATACTCTCTAACCTTACCATCAACATCTGGTGTAACATTTGATAATGCTGAAAGAATGTTTGTGGTCGATGATGGAATTAAAAAACTCGAAAAGTATTTTTTGTTTTCTATTTTTGAAGCCAATATAACTTTATTATTTACATTTAAAAGAGAGCTTTTAAATTCGTCATCCCCAGATCGAGGCTCAAGAAATAGAACATCATAAACGACAACCTTTGCACCGTACTCATCTAATTTTTTTGTTAACTCTGCAAAATTTTTCCTATCCCATGGCCATGCACCTATAGATTGCAAACTCTTATCATCTATTCCTACAATCACAACTTCTTGCCTACTTTCAGTTATTCTTATTCCATCAAAAAACTGCTGAGTGAGTTGTTCTCCTCTTGGGGATGTTGCAAAAAACCATAAGATACAAGCAATTATAAACAACCCAATACTCTCAAATAAATTTTTTTTCAGAAAAGCAATACTTCTTTTCATATCTATTTATCCATTATTGAAATGGGTATTCATCATCGAAACGACTTTGTAGTTTTACTTTTACACTTTCGTCTTTTCTAATACAGTACTTATCAATTTCTTGAGCAAAGGAAAGTAACGATGCGCTAGTAAACGGATATCCTTTAGATTTTGCAAAAGTTGTTACTACTTGCACTCGTGCATCAGGAGTTACTTTTAAGTCACACAATGTATCAGCATCATCTATATAAAAGTATTTTATAAATAGTGGCTCAAACGCAGTAAAGAATTCTTCTTCTCCAATTTTTGTTATTACATTTGTTTCATCTATTAATGGTTTTTCTATTTCACTTGATGGAGTAACACTCTTGTTTACAACTGGGGCATCTTCTACTTTTCTAGTTTCAGTTTTGATTATTTCTTCTGTTTTTTTCTCAACTTCTTTTGGTAATACATTTTCTTTTGTATCATCAAAAAGTTTACGCTTTATTTCGTTTCTAATTTTAACTTTATCATTATCTTGGAATTCTTTTTTAATATTTTCTAATTCAGCATCTGTTTTCTTTTGCTCCTCAACAAATATTTTCATTTCTTTATCATTGATTGTGTCTATAACTTCCAAAGTTTTTTGTTTTGAAGGTGAAGTTGCGGGAGTTTCTCCGGTACCAGAACCACCCTCAAGCATTGCAACACTTATTGTCTTCCCTTCTTCCACTAATACACTTTCTTCCTTTTGTTTCACTCCATTTACTAATTTTGGTATATTTGATACTTGAACTTTACTTTCCGTTACAGCAATTTTTGTTTTCTTTGTTTTTAAATCATACTTTACTGCGAACTTTGTTCCACGAACTGCCGCTAGTGTTCCTGCAGTTTGAACTTGATAAGACGATCCAGTGATAAGTTTTTGTACTCTATGATATGTTGTACCAAAACTTTGATATATTGATATATCTTTTTCAGAATAATTGACTGTAATTTCAGTATTATTCTCAAGAGAAATTGTTGAATTGTCCGGCAACAAAACTGACGCTTTACCGATACCAGTGTGTACTATTGCTTGATTAGGAATAACTGTTGGTGATACAGTTACATTTTGAAACTCTGCATCTGGTGTTACTTTAAATGATACTTCTCCACTTAACGGATAAAGTAATATAGTTTGTTCAACTTGAGCAGGAATCTCAGCAATTGATTCTGATTTTGGGGTATTGCTTGAATTGTGATACCAAACAAATGCAGAGATTAATGCGACTAGTAAAATTGCGATTGGAATTATTCTTTTCATATAGATATAGTATATTACTTGTAAGAGAAAATGGAAATGAAAAAACCCGCCTAACTGCGACGGGATTTCCGTGCTGCTAGGCGGGGGTTAGCTCTGTTCAGGAACGAGCTTCATCACTCTGACGACAGTGAGTTCACGGCCTCCAAGAGCAATGTGCCACTTGTTGTTGTGGAGCTCGGCGTTGACGGGGATGTTGATCCCACGAACACCTTCATTCACTTCGATGTTGTAGGTTTCGCCGTTGTGTACGGCCGTTACCACATATCCTGAGATGGTTGCCATTATTTCTTCTCCTGTGATTTGAATGGACAAATGTAGTATAACATTATATTATATATTTGTCAATAGATGTGCGCCTTGGAGAATCGGTCACCTCGTCTTGTGAGTAATCAAATTAGCAATTTAATATATTCTAAAAAATTAAATCTTGAAAAAAATTGAAATATCATTTTTTATTTCTTTTGAATTTACTGGTTCATTATAAAACTTAAAACTAAGTTTATTGTCTGTTATTCTTGCATAACCAAGTGAAAATACATCCTCTGAAGTTACGCCGTTATCTGTAAGGCTGTTATGTGGACCATCTGTAAGCCAAATAGAAAAATCTTTGGTCACTAAAAAATTTATAGGTTTACCACTAAGTAATTTTTCTTTTAACTCTTTAGGTGTTGTATAAACACTGATTTTTATTTCATAAGGAAAGTGTTCTTGGTTGTTTAGTTGGGGACCTTTCTCCATATTTTTATTATAACAAATAATTTATACTTAGTAATAAGACCTATGGGAATCGGTCATCTCGTCCGTTTTATGATTACATAACCCCTCTCGTGTTCCAATAACCAAACTTGCAGCTTAGCAAAGTTGTCCTGGGGGCTAGTTCGCCTATCCGATTTTCACGAAAGTGGCGCAGGTGAAATGCAAGGAAGAATCGGTCACCACTAGGGTATTTTTGTTTCGTACTTTGTACTCACAAAAACACTCCTGGTCGCGACCCCGGGAAAAACCGACAAGTAATCTCCTCATAAAAATCATGAGCCCATTTTTATGAGGAGATTCTTGTGTACCGGTTTTTCGTTCGATTCTCCACGCATGACGCCCCAAGCGTCATGCGTAGGGTCCACAAAAATTTAAAACACGATATCAATTGATATCGTGTTTTAAATTTTTGTGGACCCTAGGAGAATCGAACTCCTCACCTCCGGAGTGCAAAACCGGCGCTCTACCATATGAGCTAAGGGCCCTTATTGTTTTTACTTACACTAAACCTTACGAACCAAATCTAAACTTACACTGTAACTAAGATATCTTCTAAGAAACGTGAATACTATTCTACCATTTTTCAGAAACTTAGCAAACGAAATTATGTTTATGCCCTTAAAATTATAGAATAATTTAAGCAAATAATATAGGACGTTCAACTATTAATTGTATCATAAAATTAACTGAAACTAAAGACTAGTTACTTTTTTATCAAAATACTATTTTCACTTACAAAATAAGGGGATAACTCGAAAAAAATCGTTGATTTTGCTATATACTATAAGCAATGTCTGGCGAAAAAGTTCTCATGTTTGGATGGGAATACCCACCACATCATAGTGGTGGTTTAGGTGTTGCCTGTAAAGGTCTTGCTCACGCGCTTATGGATAATGGTGTGGATGTTTGTTTTGTCTTGCCTAAAAAAGTTAATCTTGATGAAAATAGAGTACAGATTAAATTTGCTGATGAACATGTTCAACTCCCTATTACTGGTATGAGTGTTCATTTAGAAACACTTGCTCGTGAATTACAAAACCCTTACATCACTTCCATTGAATACGAAAAGAAGTTGGCAACATTTATTAAATATGGTGGAAAGGTAATACCAAGAACTTTATTTGAACAAGTGGATCATTATGGTGTAATGACTCGTGAGATGTTCAAAAATGGTATGGAAGACTTTGATGTTATACATGCCCACGACTGGTTGTGTTATTCAGCGGGAATTGTTGCAAAAGAATTATCAGGTAAACCGTTAATAGTTCATGTGCATGCAACTGAATTCGATAGATGTGGGGGTAATTCTGTTAACCAACAAGTCTATGACAGAGAACGTCGCGGTATGCATGTGGCAGACCATGTTATTGCAGTGAGTGAACTAACACGAAAAATTATTATTGATAAGTACGGTATTGACCCGACAAAAGTTACTGTTGTTCACAATGGTAATTCTGATGCAGATAAAAACCCAAAGTCTAGATTTAAAGATTTATATAAAATAAGAGAGAGTGGTAAAAAGGTCGTCTTATTCGCAGGACGCATCACTATCCAAAAAGGTGTTGATTATTTCGTACAAGCAGCAAGAAAAGTTCTTGATTATGAGAAGAATGTGCAATTCATTATCGCAGGTTCAGGAGATATGGAAGACCAAGTGAAAGGGCTCGCCTACCATCTTGGTATATATGATAAATTCATGTTTACTGGATATTATAAAATTGACGAACAATCAGACTTGTTCGCAGCGGCAGATGTTGTTGTTATGCCTTCAGTATCTGAACCATTTGGAATTATCCCTCTTGAGTCGATGAGTAACGGGACTCCCGTTATTATGTCGAAACAGTCTGGTGTTTCAGAAGTCGTAACTCATGCATTAAAAATCGACTTCTGGGATACGGATGAAATGGCAAACAAAATACTGGCTATTATCCGTCACCCCGTACTCAAACAGACACTCAGCCAAGAAGGGCTACGGCAAGTGAAAGAAATTACTTGGGACAAAGCAGCTAAAAAGACTTCATCAATTTATACAAAAAATTATTCAAAAACTAAATAACAAAATACCATGCCATCAATCGCACTATACTTAAAAACTCATCAACCGTTTCGAATCAAACACTATCGAGCATTCGATGTGGGCCACGATCATGAATACTTCAACGATAAAGGAGAAGGTAAGACTAACAATGTCAAAATTTTAAAGAAGATTTGTGAGAAGTCATACAAACCAACCAATAAAGTTCTTCTTGAACTTCTAAAGAAGCATCCTGAGTTTACATTTAGTATTTCACTCTCTGGTGTATTACTCGAACAACTAGAAGAATATGCTCCAGCAACACTTGAGACATTTAAGAAGTTAGTTGCGACTGGTCGTGTTGAAGTCTTAGGTGAAACATATTATCACTCCCTCGCCTTTTATTATTCTCTTTCTGAATTCGAAGCACAAGTTAAGATGCAAAATAAAATATTAAAGAGAATCTTTGGTATTACTCCAAAAGTATTCTCTAATACTGAACTTGCATATCGTAATGACTTGGCACAATGGGCAGAGAAAACTGGCTATAAAGGTATTATCGCTGAAGGATGGGATCCGATACTTGGATGGAGAACTTCTAACTTCGTTTACGAACCAACCGGTACAAAGAAAATTAAATTACTACTTAAGAACTATCGACTATCCGATGATATTGCTTTTCGTTTCAGTAATAAGAGTTGGACAGAATGGCCACTGACTGCTGATAAGTTTTCAAAGTGGGTGAACGCTGTTAATGGTAATGGTGAAACTGTTAATCTTTTTATGGATTATGAAACCTTCGGTGAACATCAGTGGGAAGATACTGGTATTTTTGAATTCTTGAAACATATGCCAAAAGAAATTCTAAAGAATAAGGACAATGGGTTCAAAACCCTATCTGAGACATGTAAAGCATACGACGCAAAGGATGTTGTTGATATGCCACACATCGTTACTTGGGCAGATAGCGAGCGTGACTTGTCAGCTTGGACCGGAAATAGTATGCAACAATCTTCCCTTTCTGAGCTTTATCGTATTGAATCAAAAGTATTAGAAACTAAAGACGCTAAATTGATTGATGACTGGAGAAAACTTCAAACTTCTGACCATGTATATTATATGTGTACTAAATGGTTCTCAGACGGGGATGTACACAAATATTTCTCCCCTTATGAATCTCCATACGATGCCTTTATAGCTTTTACTAATGCACTTTCTGATATTAAGTTGCGAGCAAAAATAGATTAAATTTAATTGTTCTTTTAATATGGCAAAATCACTTATATTAGCAAATGGAAATATACAAGTTGGACTAAATCAGAATGGTTTAGTTAGTGATTTTTTCTTCCCTTATATTGGTTCAAAGAATCATGTTCGGGGACTCACTCATAAAATAGGAGTTTGGCAAGATGGACATTTTTCTTGGTTAGACAATCATGAGTGGAGAATAGAAGTTAATCTATGCAAAGATACTTTTGTAGGATTAATGAAATGTTTTAACAAAAAAACAAATCTTGAAATTATCTTTAAGAACATCGTCTATAATGAAAAAAATATTTTTATTCGCCAAGCAGAGGTAATTAACCATACAGATGATATAAAAAATATTAAGATATTTTTTCATCAAACTTTTTCTGTTTATGATATGCCTCAAGTAGGAACTGCTTACTACGATCCGGCACGAAATACATTAGTTCACTACGAAGGTAAAACTGTTTTTGTTGTGTCAGCAGAATCAAGCGCTATACCTTTTGAAGATTATAGTATTGGGCTATATGGAGTAGAAGGTTGGGAAGGATCATATAAGGATGCTGAGGATGGTAATCTTTCAAAAAATCCAATTGAACATGGTCGAGTTGATTCCACATTATCTGTATCTGTATCACTACATAAAAAAGAAAGTAAGTTTATTTATTATTGGGTAGCCGTTGGAGAAACAAAAAATGAAGCGTTCGAGTTACACGATTACGTGAAGTACAGAACACCTGCCCCATTCATAGAGAGTACTTCTAAGTTTTGGACAGCGTGGCTTACAAGACAAGATTATCTTCAATGCTCAATCACTGAAGATAAACAAATGGAATTATTTAAAAAATCTTTGTTCTACATTAGAGGAAATATCGATAATAGAGGTGCAATAATTGCCTCTGGTGACTCAGACATGCTTCAGCATGGACGTGATACATATAGTTATATGTGGCCAAGAGATGGAGCACTCACCGTTATGGCCTTACTTATGGTTGGAGAAGATAATGTTTCTAAACACTTCTTCAAGTTCTGTAACGACGTCCTAGAGCCAGATGGATACTTAATGCACAAATACAGATCAGACAAAGCTCTCGGTAGTTCATGGCATTCATTTATAAAAGATGGTAAGCCAATACTTCCAATACAGGAAGATGAGACAGCTCTCCCACTTGTGGCACTTTGGGAGTACTATAACAAAACAAAAGATATTGAATTTATAGAAACTCATTATAATGATGTAATCAAAAAAATGGGGATGTTTCTAGTTAATTTTATTGATACAAAAACTGGACTCCCTCTCCCTTCTTATGATTTGTGGGAAGAAAAACACTGCACTTCAACTTTCACTTCAGCAACAGTTTATGCTGGATTAGTTTCTGTTGGTAATTTTGCAAAACTACTTGGGAAAAGCACTGATGAGAAGATTTTTAATGAGTCAGCAATTTACGTGAAAGAAGCAATATTGAAGTATCTTTATAATGAAGATATGAAAATGTTCGTGAAAGGTGTAAATATAAAAAACGATGAGCTGGTATACGATAACACAATTGATATGTCTAGTATTTATGGAATATATAACTATAATATCTTACCTATAAACGATAGGAGGGTAACTGAGTCAATAGAAACAATTGAGAAAAAATTGAGATTGAACAAAGGAGTTGACGGTGTTCCTAGATATATAAATGATAACTATTTTAGAAGCATAGAAGACGTTTCAAATCCATGGTATATTACGACTCTTTGGCTAGCTCAATATTATGTTCATTCTGCTACAAAAGTTGAAGAATTGGAAAATGTTCGCTATTGGCTAAACTGGGTTGTTATTCACTCCCCACTCTCTGGTGTATTGTCTGAACAATTACATCCATATACTGGTGAGCAAATATCTGCTAACCCCCTCACCTGGAGTCATGCAGAATACGTTCGTACGGTTATGTTATACCATCAAAAACTAGAATCATTTGGCATCTGTGAAGTATAAATGCTAAATTATAAAATAAATTAAACAATATGGACGACATTTTTTATCCACTACATTCATTTAAAGATCAGTTCTTACTGGAGCCAATAATAGTAAACAAGGAAAATCTTATTCAGAAGAAAAATGTGATTATTTGTGGTATGGGAGGTTCAGCTATTAGTGTATCTCTTCTCCAAGTACTATTCCCGGATCTTCCAATTACACTTCACAATGGTTACGGATTGCCAAATATAACCGACAAGGAAAATACTTTGCTTATTTTGAACTCCTACTCTGGAGACACAGAGGAAGTACTAAGTGTACTAGATGAAGCATCTGATGGAACTATATCTATGGTCGCGCTATCTCGTGGCGGGGAATTAATAAGACGTGCTTCATTAATTAATATGCCTCATATTATCTTACCTTCTATTGGAGTTGAGCCACGTTTTGCAATTGGACATCAAGTACTTTCATTATTAACAATATTGGGAGAAAGTGAAAAAATAACATCACTTAAAGAAAAAGTTAATGCCTGTGATATAACTAATTCAGAAAACAATGGCAAGGAACTGGCCAAGAATCTCTTTGGTAAATACCCAATATTGTATGCCTCAAAAAATCTTTTTCCCATTGCATACTTAATCAAAGCTGCAATTAATGAAGGAAGTAAGGTTCCTTGTTTTGTGAGTACAATACCCGAAGCAAATCATAATGAATTACAAGCATTTATTTCACCAGACACTAAAAAAGATGCTCAGAATTTTATGTTTGTAATGTTCAATTCAGTAAATGATAATCCACGAGTACTTAAGCGTTTAAAAATTATGTCAGAATTGTATGCTGAGGAAGGGTTTAACATAGCAACATTAAATATTGACCATACTAATCATACTCAGATGTTCGAACTCATACTAACAGGTTATTTTGCAGCTACATATTTTGCTATAGCTAGAAATGTAGATAGTTACAAGACGCCTTTTATTCAAGAGTTCAAAAAAAGAATGTAATAATTTAATAAAATATATGTATATATTAATTGATATAGGTGGAACAAATACTCGCATTGCAAGAACTGATGACAAAGAATCATTTGGTGAGCCAGTAATATTTTCTACTCCACAAAACTTCGAGGAATGGTTTTCGTTAACCATTAAACATATTGATGAGCTAAGAAAAGGAGAACAGGTAAAAGAAATTGTTGCAGGGATAGCCGGAACATTTACACAAGATGGTTCAACTCTTCACAAAGCGCCTAATATTCCAGAATGGGAGGGTATAAATCTAAAACAAAAACTTGGCGGTTGGTTTAATTGCGAAACTACACTTATTAATGATACGGCTCTTGTAGGTCTAGGTGAGGCTGTTTTTGGAAGTGGTAAAGGTTACGATATTGTTGTTTATATTACAGTGAGTACAGGAGTTGGTGGAGTTAGAGTTGTTGACGGAAAAATTGACCGAAATAAATTTGGTTTTGAAATTGGTCACCAAATTGTTAATGATGGAAAAGAGTTAGAGTGGTATCTTGCTGGTAAATATCATGAGAAGCGTTTTGGTGTCCCCTCTAGAGAAATTAAGGACCCAGAATTCTGGAAGGAAGTAGACTATTATGGCGGAATATTGGCAGCAAACACAACCATGTACTGGTCACCTGCTGTTATTGTTTTTGGCGGTCCGGTTGTAAATGATATGCACTTAGATGAGGTAGAAAAGACAGCAAGACACTTTTCATTTATGTATGAAACTATACCCGTTATTGTAAAAAGCTCACTTAAGTCTCTTGGGGGATTGTACGGTGGTATGGCTTATTTAAAAAGTAAGGATTAGTATACAAAAATAAAGGATCTTCGCAGTAAGTTGACGAGGTATTAAACGCAAAAAAACTCCTTTGCTTGTAAAAAAAATAACGAACTTCGAGGTATTTAATCCTTTTCAACTCCTCGGCTCGGAAATGTAAAAGATTACTTTTCCACTTCTCTCGCTCTACGTCGTTAATAAAACCGTGACACATTGTCACGGTTTTATTTTATGCTTTTTCTTCTCGACCATCTTCTATTTTAATTTCTTGAAGTAAAACTTTTGGTTTTTCTACATAAACTATTTTTGTTTTCTTTTCTATTACTTTTGGTACGTCGTCCAAATCAACATGTTGCCAAGCGTAATCTTTATTTGCAAAAACTTTTTTTCCTGGATTAAGTACATTTAGTGGGTCAAAAATATTTTTTGTTCTTTCAAATAGTGAAATAATTTCTGGGGCAAACATTTTTGGTAAATATGAGCTTCTGAGTAGTCCATCATTATGTTCGCCTGACATTGAACCTTTATATTCAAACACAAGACCATAAACTTCATCCATTAATTGGTGTAATGTACTAACAATCCCCCCTTTATGAATATCAACTAATGGAATAATGTGGAAATTTGCATCACCCATATGTCCAGCTACTGTATATGTAAGATCTTTATAAATATCTTTTAAGAAAATAGCTTCTAGCTTTGGCAAAAATTCTGGTAAATCATTTGGATGAACTGTAATATCGTCTATGGTTGGAGCAGTGCGCATTCCTGATAATCTTTTTCTTAATAATGCAAAACTTTCTCTTCTGAATGTCCAATATTTCTTTGATTCCCATTCGTGATTAGTGCGCTTGATTGGAAGTTTAAATGACTTCATATCCTCGTAAGCAGCCTGTACGATTTTATCAACTTCTTCTTCTGTGTCACCGGTGAACTCTGCCATCAGAATAATTTTAGGCACTCCACCCGTTAACACCATCCAGAATTCAGGTAAAAATTGTAAACCTAATGTAAACATATTCCCACCCATTCTAATTGCTATATCTTTAAAAAACTTTATTGCAATTTTGAAAGTATGATCATCATATGATTCTAATGACTCTGGTTTATGAGAAAGCATTTTTACAACAATCTCACCCAAATGAACTGCCGAAGGCACAAACATTATTATCATTCGTGAATGATTCTTTGGTTTTACCCCTGTAAAAGTAGCAGATGCAACCATTGCCAATGTACCCTGACTACCAACTACTAATTTACTTAAATCAAATACTCCAGTCTCCTTATTATAAACATTCCAAAGATAGTACCCTGACGAATTCTTTGATACTGTCGGCTTGGCCTTCATAATAGTATCGTAGTTCTCAGAAATAAGCGCGAACATTTCGCGGTGAATTCTTCCGCCTTCAGTTTGTTCATTCTTCTTCACCTCCAATTCTTCTACTGTAAAAGCCCTCAACAAATCACGTTGCCCACTTGCATAAACCACGTCTAATGACTTAATATAATTTTCAGTTTTACCATAAGTTAAAGTCTTTTCCCCTCCTGAATTATTAGAAACAATACCACCAATTGCCGCAATTTCACGCGAAGCAGGGTAACTTGGCATAATCCAACCCTTCTCCAGAGTTTTCTTCTCAAAATCACGATAATACACTCCAGGCTCAGCTGTTGCAGAGGTTTCTGTGATATCTGTCATATGCTTCATATAACGCGTTGTATCCACCAAAATTGACTGAGTAAGAGAACCTCCTGTCATACAAGTACCGGCCGAACGGAAAGAAACTGAAACATCAATATCATGCTTTCTTGCCTCAGTAACGTAGGAGAGTAAATTAGAAACATCTTCACGATTTCTTGGGTAAACTATTATTTCTGGTTTAACATAAAAAAGTGAAGTATCTCGTGCCACTCTTTCTTTATCTTCTTCTAGTGTTGAAATATCTCCAACGACCGCTAATTCTAAATCTTTAAGTATATCTATGTAATTAGGTTGATTCATATAGGGACAAGTATAACATTATAAGTCCATAAAGTTGAAAGTAAGAAGTTTATAAAGTTAGTACGAAAACAGGAGCAACTTCTGATTGCTCCTGTTTTCACTTTCTACTTTATAGACTTTAGACTATCCCTACCCTATCTGCTCCAATTTCTTATCAATTTCTTTTTCAGTTATCTCAAGACGTTTTTTGAATTTTTTGAGAATTGCTTGCTCTTCTTTTGTAAGTTCACGTTTCTTTTCTGCTTTTACTAGAAGTGTATGGAATTCTTCTGTGTCTCTTCTTAATGCTACAACATTTGTTTTTAAAGTACTTTCAACCTCAGTTATTGTACGGCGAACTTTCCTTCTAAATCTTGAGAATTGAACAATTGAATACCAGAATGTTCCAACTATTGTTATGCTTACTAATATTAATATAAGTACTACTGACAACCAATTCATTACAAATATTCCCAATCTAACAAGTGCAACATGATCCACAACAACTACCTTTGTATTTGTATAATCACTCATTGCCCCCTTAGCATCAATTACTCTAGCCTTCATTTCAAAAACACCATTTTCTATCTTTTTTGACCAAGTCAAATGAAATACTCCAGCATCGTTTGATTTTACTGTATCAGATTGTGTTTCACCATTTCTGTCAGTTAATATTACTTCAACAATTGATTGTGGGTATGTTGTCCCGGATACTTTGAACAGGTTTTCATAATCTACATTTTTTGTATACTCAGTAATAATTGGAATTGCTATTGCTTGGATAGTATATTCAAGTGTTACAGTACTTTTATTTCCTGCAAAATCAACTGAATTAATTACAACTGAATGCTTTCCGGATGGTTGTTTTGGCAAGTGATATAAATGTGATGGTTCTACTGAATATTTAACAAGCTCTCCACCATCAATACTCATTGTTATATAATCAATACCAGATAATTTATCTTCAGTTAGAATAAGAACTGCTGGTGTCTGGTTTGTAGTAACAACACCATCTGGGAATGACGCAGTGAGCGATTCTGGACCTTCTGTATCTATTTGGAATTTGTAATGTGATACTGTCCCCCATGTACTGCCATTTTTAAATTGAACATGCATATACATAATACCGTCAGAATCAGATGTGAATGATCTATTGTTGATTGGTGGATCATAAACCTTTGAAGGGCTAGCATTTTCTTTCTCTGAATAGAGGGTACGAACTGCAGATACAGTAGAAGGCACTGCCCACTCAAATGATGCCTCACGAGAAGGGTACCATTTTTTACTATCAGGATATGTTGATGATGTAATTACTGGAATGGATTCACTCTTTACTGGAGGTTGCACTTCTTGAGGTGCATCTTCATCAATTATAACGAAGGCTCCTGCTAATGTTCCTAATACATTGGTTGCATTACCATCATTTGCAAGAACTGAACCAGACTTCATAAGAAGATTAACATTACCAGCGTCTTTTGCTTTAAAAGTAATTGTTATAACCTTTCCAGTAGAACCACTAAACCCAGGGTTAAGTGCCACTCCCTCGAAAGATACAGTTCCTGCAGTATTGGAATATGAAGGCTCTTCTGCCCAAAGATTAATAAATGATCCAGTTTTTGAAATTGAAGAAACAGATAATACATCAGCTGGGAAATTTATCAAACCAGACGCAGCGTTAATATTATCTTTATTACTACTAACCAAAACATCCACGGTGAATGTTTTACCTACCTTAGTATTAATATTCAAGGGTGAAAGTATTATATTTGCCGCAAGTGAAAAATTTAATCCACTTAAAGCAGTAAGCACGAAAAAACTAAAATGAATAATTTTAATTTTTTTTACGATTTTTTGAAGCAATGTGCAAAAAGTTTTTACCATAATGATATAGCAAAGATATCGCTACTACTATATATAACAGTATACGTGATAGATTAACAAAAGCTTGTGAGTTTTCAACAGGTGCTATGGTTTTGTATGTAAATGTATTATTTGTGTACACAATTTTTGCATGTACATATTTATTACGTGATTTGTAAACAAGTAAATATGGATTATTTACTGTATGCCATTCATATGATGATACATTACTTGGACTATACTCATCACTTTCCGCAACTTCTATATGACGAACAGTACGAGAAGGATTTTCCTCACGTATATATACGTATGGCGCATTATCATTTACCAAATCACTTTGATTAATTAACATTGTAACCGAAGAATTATCAGTAATTGTTAATTCCGTATTTTGAACAACCTCTTTTCCTGATAAATGTGGCACGAATATTGACTTTGATTCTCCTTTATTTGATATAATAGTTCCTTTATCATCATATGCATGAAGCTCAACATTGTTTAGCTCAAAAGTTCCATTTCCTTCTCCTTTTGGAATAAGAGTTATTGTAAAAATAATACCCGGAAAAGTTCCATTAATATAAGGACTTCTCACTCCATCAAATCCTCCAGGAACAATACCCTCAAAAATGATATGTGTTCTTTGGTCAAAAAATTTTTCATCTGAAACTTTTGGTTGTGTTATCCATAAAGGAACAATACCGTTTTGAGTTGAAATAACTTTTACATCAAATAAATTAGAAGGAAAAGATAGATCACCAGAAATGCCACTAATTATAGTATCCTCTCCATTAATGAAAACACTAAAAGATAGTGGTTCCCTGTTTGACGATGCAGACGAAGGCGCATTAGTATATAGATAAGCAGCAGAAACACTAGATAATGTTGTTATTGCAGTAAAAGTAAATATATAAATTATTCTAATCAAGTTTTTCATAATTTTTATCCTGTCCAACAATAAGCTAATATACTTAAATCAGTTAAGTTGATGCGTTTATCACTGTTTAAGTCAACTTTTAGAGGAAAACCTAGGCGTTTATACCAAAAAGCCATAATACTGAAATCAAGCAAGTTAACACGTCCGTCATTATTTAAATCACATCTAGCATTTACTAAAGACGCACTACTTCCACGTACTTTATTAATGTTTCCGACTTTAAATGAAATATCATTTGAATATAATGTTAGATCATTTCCAATTTTTGTTCTTGCCTTAGCTGTATAATCACCAAAATCATATCCACTTGTAGACAAAGTATAGCTCCATGTACCTGAGGCATTTGCAGTAACTGTTTTTACTATTCCATTTCTCACAAAAATACTCAACAAAACACTTGAACTAGGTACTGATTTACCTGAAAAAATAATATCGTCACCTAATTTCACCTCTGTTTTATCTGTAGTAATCGTAGGAGGAATAATAATGCCGTTTACTTCCGTTACAACATTTGAATTAATAATTATAGTATAAGTCACAGTAGAAGATCTAAGACCGTTACCATCTTTAGCTTGAAGAGAAAAAGTATATGTCCCTGGAACAATATTACGCACAGGAATTTCAAATGTTCCATCACTAAAAACTGGTAATTCATGAAGAATTAGTCCATTTTTCAAAACTAAGACAGTACTTCCTGGATATGCTTGTCCTCTAAATACAGCAGAATCAGTTCCTGACTCATTATTTGATAATGGAACACCATTATTAGTAACCGGGTTAGGTGATGGAGGTGGTGTAGCTGGAGATACAGTGTTACTAATAACTACAGCATTAACTATAACCGTTTCTGAGAGGCTGGTTGATTGAGCAGATACATTCAATAAGGTATTAACACCTAGCAGTATTGCACAAAATACTACTTTGAATAAACTCATGTTTGAAATTACTTCGAATTAGCAAGTCTTGCTTGCTTAATAATGAATTTATTATAACGCTTAAGTGCAAGTCTAAGTACAGTAAACACTATTACTGCAATAATAATAATTATTATAAGTAAATGCCAAGGAACAACAACAAAATATAGTGATGAACTGGTCTTTCCAGTAGCTCCGAAAGTAAGGTCAAGATTTGCGAAGTAAACACCCATAGCAAAATTACGCATTTCATACTTCACGAATGAAAAGAATGAGGCTGATGCCGGCAAAGCCTCTTCTTCTCCCCATCTGACTTCAAAACGACGAATACTGCCCGGAAGAACATTTCCTTCTGTTGTATTTGCATTTAATGTCTCAGTTTTAATTCCAAAATTATTTCTAATCACTATATTTCCAACTGGCTTTGCTCTGTCGTTACCATTATTATTAAAACGGTAAACAAAATCAACAGGTAGTGTAGTTACAAAATGACCACCACTCTTTAATAAGAAAGATCTAACACCCCCTTCCTCCTTTATGTCTCCAGAAACGCGAACTAACATTAGCATACCTATCTTTGCTCCTACAGAAACTTCTCCACCTGAAACTGCTGGTGGCTGAGTACTTAAGAATATCGCAGCAAAATGTCCTCCTGCGTCCGCGTCAGCTGGTACATTAACAGTAAATGGCACTTTAATTTTCTCGCCTTTCTTTATTGTAATTTTTTCTGCAACTTGTACCCAGGAAGCCAAACCATCTTTCCCTGGTGTAAAGTTGGGCGTACCAGACTCACCTTGTGCTTCAAAATTCTCAACAGAAGTATAAAATACTTGGTCGGAATCTTGCTCGTTTATAAGAGTAAATTCATCTGTAGTAGCAACACCAGGATCAACACTGAGTTCTAAACGAGCTGGGGATACAGTTAATGCTTGGGTAATATAAAGAGAACTCAAAAGAACACAGGCGAAGGAAAATTTTTTTAGGTATATTGAGTTTGAGTTGTTCTTTTTCATATAATTTTGATTATCTCGTTAATAATAACACGCGAGCTAATTTCTAGAAATTAGATGTTCCTACGTAAACGATATTGGCACTATATGTTCCAGCTTCTGTAAGTGGTGCAATGTTTGCTATATAGTATAGTAGGAATGTTTCTGTGTTAGTGGATGACGTACCTGAAGCAAATGTTGCTGATGTTGTAGCTGTTGCATTATATCCATAACTAGAAGGAGTTGAGTAGGTTGATGAAATTGTACCGTTTATACCACCTGATTTAGTAGCATAAATACCAAACTGCTCTGTACCAGTTGCTGAAAGAGCTGCAGTATTACCTATTGCAGAAATTGTATTAGCAGAGTTCTGTTGTGATGTAAGAGTTTGACCTTGTACTGTAATTGTATATCCAGATGGTGCATTTGTCCCTATTTGGAGATTGTGAGCTGATGTTGAAGCAGTATCTCCAGCTGAGTTAGTACTAGAAGCGTACTTCACAAAAGTGGAACTAAGGTTACCGAAATTGATAGAGTTTGCCGAGATTGAGAAAGTTAGAGATTGAGGAACTATTGCATTAACTACAACTGTGTCATCAGTAAGGAGGTTAACTGTTGTTGTGCCGTTATCAGTCATACTTCCAGCAACATTAACTGTTTTATTACCGTTTGTTGTAGCGTTTGTAATTTGTTGATCCCCTGTTGCACCATGAATAGCGTTTGTTCCTATTCTTATGTACACAGTAGCGCCAGGAGTAATTACAGCCGAACTACTCGCGGTAATAGTAAGCACTGTTGCTGAAGTTCTTACAACTCCAAGCGTTGTTCCTGTTGGTACTGCCGCAATTGTAGTTGATCCTGTATACGCACCTCCTACGTTAATATCCACATCTGTAAAGTCTAAACCAGCAGGAATAGAAAAATCTGACTGAAAAGTTATAACTGTTGTTGACCCATTACCAAGACCAGTAGGTGTTGTAAAAACAACAGTATGGTTTGACAATGTGTTAACTTTGACAGATGATAGTGTGTCTGACATACCCGAAAGTGCAGCTGCTGACACATTCATAATACCGAGAGAGAAAACAATAACCCCGGCAGTTATTTTATTGATTAATTTTTGTGTAATTTTCATAGTAATAATTATAACTATGTCTCAAATAGTATTAATTTATAGTATATAAGAAATGTTTATATATTTATATATAAACTAACTAAAACATGTGGACAACAATAATTTATATAAGAAAATAAAAACCTAATTCAAAGGTCGAATTAAAATATTAACTGGAATTTAGTATAACATTGGCTAAAATACTGAATATTTAGTAACAAGTGTAAAATGGCTCAATTAATTAGAATGTTTTAAATAATACCCTAAAAATTGGCCGTCCCCACATAAACAAGATTAGCCGTATACGTTCCGGCTTCAGTTAGTGCTGATATGCTCGCTAAGTAGTGTAGTGAAAATGTTTCTGTGTTTGTTGGTGTTGTACCAGATGCAAAAAGCGCAGAGGTAGAGGCAGTTCCATCATAACCAAAAGATGAAGGTGTGGCGTAAGTTGGGTCTATCGTTCCGTTTACCCCACCTGATTTTGTCGCATAAACACCGAATTGTTCGGTCCCTACTCCATATACGGCTGGTGAGGCCCCTATTGCGGTAATTGTGTTAGTAGCATATTGCTGAGAAGTAAGTGTCTGACCTTGAACAGTAATTGAATAACCTGCTGGAGCATTTGTAGAAACACCTAATGTATGTGCAACCACATCTACTGTATCACCGTTTGTGTTTGTACTTGAAGCATACTTTGCTGAAGCATTACTAAGATTACCAAAACTAAGAGTGGTGGTAGATATAGAAAATGTAAGTGACTGAAGAACGGTAGCAGAAATAGTAACAGTATCATTTGTAATCATATTTACCGTTGTTGTTCCATTATCAAACATTGGAGTTGAGGTTCCTCCGGTAATACCTATTGATTTATTACCGGTAGTAGTAGCGTTTACTATCTGATTAACACCAGTAGTTTGGTTTATTGCGTTTGTTCCAATTCTAATATATACAGTAGTACTAGCAGCAATAGGTGTTGTTCCGTTAGTAATCAAAATTGTCGTAGTTGATATTCTTGCTACTCCAATTGTTGCTGCTAATGGCACAGAACCAAGCGTTGAAGAACCAGTGTACGCCCCACCAATGTTAATATCCACATCAGTAAAAGATAATGCTAATGGTATTACGAATTCACTAGGAAAGGTAATGAGAGTTGTGGAACCAGCAGCAATTCCAGTTGGGGTTCTAAAAGCAAATGAGTGGTTTGACGCTGTACTAATTCTTGCCGAAGATAATGTGTCCGACATATTAGTTAGAGCAGCGGCACACGCAGAGCCAACACTGAGACTAAGAATAAGAAAAAGAGTAGATATTTTAATAAACACCCTTTCATTGAAATTCATAATTTTCTCACAACAAAAAATAATTCTATCGATCATGTCTTTAGATACACATATTATACAACACATATTTGATGAATTAACAAAAAAGGTGGACAACTGTTTGTAAACTTAAAAATTTGCAGTTGCTATATATACCAAATTCGCTGTATAAGCACCGGTAGCAGTGATACCTAGAACATTCGCTACATATCTTACTGAATATGTTGTTGTTGCATTATCTCCAGTGGACGCACTTGCTACTTGAGATGATGAGCTTGCTGTCGCATTATACGCAAAACCAGCCGCTGAGTACGGAGAACTAACTGCCCCTACCCCTCCAGACGCAGTCATTCTAAGTCCAAATTGATTAGTACCAACCACAGGGACGGTATTAGTATTTCCAATCGCGTCAATAATGTTTGCCACTGATTTTAAAGTATCACCCTGCACATTTACTGTATATCCATTTAGAGTATTAGTTTTAACACTGAGGCTATGCGCCTCGACTTCAGTAGCGCTACCGTCTATATTATCCCAAGATGCATATCTAGTTACAAATGATGATAGTCCTCCGAAAAAAAGAGTTGTTGTAGAAATAGAGAAAGTAATTGATGGCGGAACAAGTGAACCACAAACCTTTTTTGTATAACTTGACCCGCCGCCTATTGTTGCATTCGTTGTGCTTGAAATAGATGCGAGTGTTGTATCGTAACCCGTACAGTTATTATCTTGATACGATATAATAGGAACTTCTCCACCAGCAGATATACATGATGTGTTTGGATAATTATTATTTGTTGCTACTTCTACATGAGCATTTGTTGTTGAGGATAATTTAAGAACATTTGCTGTGTAACCTGTGCACGAAACACCAGAGAGGCCTGTACAACAAATAACATTGTTAGAATACCCTGGAGTTGTTCCACTAGAAATTTCTGCGTGTGCATTGGTAGCGGACGACATACGAAGGACAACCGTACCAGTACATCCTACAGCAGTAGTAATAGAGCACGAAAGTGCTGAGTAAGCTGGATTTATTGTCCAACTTCCTAATAAAACTATACCTAATAAAATTTTATTTATCTGTTTCAACATAAAGTCTAGATGTTCTAATTATTTTAGCAGTAGTTGATAGATTATTAATCTGAAACCCAGCACGAAGCGTGGTTGTCCCTGCTGGTAAGGTTGACGAAGTCGACCCTTCGACAGTTGTACCTAGTGTTAAATTATCAATTCTATAGTACACCGTACCATTATTAGGGTATGGTGGTAAATAAATAAATAAATCAAATACTTGGTTTATTACAAAAGGCATAATGGTACTTGAAACGGTTTGGGCTGTGCCACTATCGGTCATAAATTTCCAACCAGTATCACCTCGGGCAGTAGAATACTGCCAACCAATCATACTGTCTGTAGCAACATCATCTGCAGAAACTGAGTTCGCCATTGTCCCGCTGGTAAAACCAACAAAAACCCTTGTTCCAGTTGTTGTTGCTACGGTAAAGTGATTTCGTGATTGAAAGAAAAATCCATTTGAACCAACTTGGGAACCAACATAATAAGGGGTAGTTGCACTTCCTGTTCCAGCGGTAGCATTTGATACAGTTCCTGTTGTTTGACTTGCAGCATATCCTAAGGTCTCGGACACAGCGTGACTTACTGTCCCCACCGATGTTAATGTGTTACCAACAACTGTATAAGCTGTCCCGGCACCAGTTGAAATAATAAATATCCCGTTCTGAAAAAAACTTGGCTGATACGCATAATCTACTCCAGTATGTCCACTACCTTTCAACATTGTTCTTCCACTAATTGTTTTAGCATAAATGTACATTGTTCCCGTTGCAGAAGGTGACGGATCTGCTTCTGCTGTTAAATTTAGTATTCCGTCTAACAGTAGAACTTGGGTTGCTTTATTGAAGGTGAAGCTACTTGTAGCACCAAAAACTCCTCCGTCATTCAATTGTACATATGTATCTGAACCAGCTGGTGATAACACGAGTGGAGTCCATACAAGACCTGTTGATTGTGATGAACTTGCCATTAAAACTTGATTATTTGTTCCGATAATAAGTCTCCCGATTGAAGCCCCTGTATGAACAAACAAATCACCTTTTGCAATTAATTGCGACAGTGCATTCATTGCAGTTGTTGTAGAATTACCAGATGTACCCCCTTGGGCAACTGTAACCAAGGAATTAGTTGTGAGGATTGTTGCATTTGCATCAGGAAATGTAAATGTACGATACGCCGTGGTACCCGTTGTGGCAAATCGGCCATTTGTATCTCCTACTTCGAGCCATGAATGTCCTGGGTTAGGTGTCGCAGCAAAAAGAACAGTCATGTAAACGACTGAAAACATAACAATTAATACTTGTGAAAATTTCTTAAGTATTTTTAATATATACATAGACAATTTTTACTATTTATCTGTCTCAACATAAAATCTACTCATTCTAATATTTTTTGCGGCTGCGGAAATATTGTTCATCTGGAAACCAGCACGCATAGCTGTTGTTCCAGCAGGTAATGTGGATGTTGCTGTCCCTTCTGCGGTTGTCCCTTGTGTTATATTATCAATTCTATAGTAAATAATAGTGTTATTTGGGTATGGTGGACAATAAATAAAGAAATCAATAATCTCGTTTACTGCAAACGGAAGTACTGTGGATGATACCGTTTGTGTTGTTCCGTTATCTGTCATAAATTTCCAGCCAGTATCAGCTCTTGCTGTTGAATATTGCCAACCTATACCACTTCCAGCGGGGTTATCAGCAGAGACTGATGCTGCCATTGTTCCCGAAGTAAACCCTATAAAATATCTTGCTCCTGTTGATGTTGCCGTAGGAAAACCCATTCTTGCTTGCATAAAAAATCCATTTGAACCGACTTGTGACCCTCTATAATAAGGGGCTGTATTACTCCCACTACCAGCAGTGTTACCTGCTACTGCCCCTGTCACTTGATTCGCCATATAACCAAGAGTCTCTGAAACAACATGACTGATTGTCCCTACGTTAGTTACAGTATTTCCAATTGTGTTATAAGCGGTCGTTCCTCCAGTACTAATAATAAAAATTGCATTCTGAAAAAAACTTGGCTGAAGTGCATAATCAACTCCAGTACGTCCACTACCTTTCAACATTGTTCTTCCACTAATTGCTTTTGCATAAACATACATTGAACCTGTTGCGGATGGACCTGGGTCTGATTCTGCTGTTAAATTTAGCATTCCGTCTAGTCCAAGCACTTGTGTTGCCTTATTAAAAGTAAAACTACTTGTAGCCCCAGTCACACCTCCATCGTTTATTTGAACATAAGTATCTCCACCCGCTGGAGAAGCAGACGGCACAGCCCATTTCATACCAGTAGAAGAAGCTGAATCCGCAGTAAGCACATAACCATTTGTACCAACAGGAAGTCTTACGTGATTAGTGCCGTTATGAACAGATAAGTCCCCTTTCGTTGTAAGACCTGATAATGCACTCATGGCAGAAGAGGTAGAAGTTTGACCAGTTCCACCTTGAGCAACTGTTACTGCAGCGTTTGTTGTGAGAACAGTAGATGATGCATCAGGAAATGTAAATGTACGATACGCCGTTGTTCCTGTCGCAGCCCACAATCCATCACCAACTTCTGACCAAGGGTGTCCTGGGTCTGGAGTAGCTGCTAACAAAATACCAGCGATAGAAAATAATGAAACAGCAACCATTAGTGGAAAGTTTGATTTTGGTTTTAAATCTCTTTTTGTATTCATAACATTTTTACTGAAAGACATGTATAGCTACTATAATGTAGTGTACTATCTTTTGATAAAAAATTGAATGGATAAATAATAAATTTTAAAATTAATTTACTATATTTTAATTCTAACAAGACCAGTTTTTGTTAAACTGTTATATTCAAAAATCCAATCTTCTCCATTTGCTTTTGTAAAATTAATTGTAGTACTTGCTCCACTAACAAGCCCCATACCATCATTTGTTCCCTTTTGAAGATTTGTAACCCATAATAATTTACTCACTTCATCTACCCAAAAAATGTTTTGCCCATAAATATCAATAAGTTTATTTGAAATATCAGACTGATCTAATTCAACCTGAACCCAAGTACCAGGAGCTACGCCATAATTACCTTGAGTATCGGTTGTTGTGTACCATATTTCAGTAATATTGGTATCACTATTGATAATACTCACAACACGAACACCTTCATCACTTTTATCTTTCAAAATAGTGTCTCGAGAAAAATCAGGATGCTGATGTAAAACTGGAGTCTCATACAAAACTTCAACTTTTATTCCATCAAGATACACCGTTGGTGCAACATCTATTCTTTGTATTGGTTTCACTTTTATTTGAAGTTGTTGCATGTCATTCCATGATGTTGTTGCTGTAACAGGAATTTCAAAGGTGCGGTATTTCATAGATGCCTCATTTACTTTTCCAAGACTTTTCCAAACAACTCCATCGAATGTGTACAAAACTTCAAGGAAATTATTAGGAGATTCGTCTTCTTCGTTTCCATCCATAATAATATTTAGAGCACTATCCAAAAATGACTCCGTGCTAGTACTTTCCGTAGTAGAAGAATTATCAATCTCTACTGTTGACGTACTTGATGTGCTAACAATATCACCTTCTAAATTAATTTCTTCATTTACCCCTGTAACAATCTCATTTATTGGTTTGATTTCGACAATTTCTGGCGTAGTAACAGCTGTTGTAGTACCACTTTCTTCTTTTGTGTTGTTGCTTATTATATTTTCTTCTGATGAAGTTGCAACTTCTTCTGCAAATACACGATTAACAAAATAAGTGGCAAATTTTTCAAGAATATTATTTATAAATGAAGTTGGCTCAGTTGGTATTTCTGGTGCTGGTGCCGGTGCTGGTGTTGGCTCTGACACTGGAGATGGCTCTGGTGCTACTTCCACAGCCGGAGCATTAGTTGGTGCTTCAGTTTGAGGTGTTTGAGGTTCAGTAATCGTTTCTTGTGTTGGCACAGTTTCTGTTTGTGGTGGGACAGTATCATTAGGAGTAGACGTAGCATCTTCATTTCCTCCGCCAAATACATTTCCAATAACTTCTCCAACTATATCAATTACTTTATCAAGTAATGAGCTATTATCTTTATTCAATTCAACATTTGTGGTTGTGCTATTTGTGTCCACTTCTACTGTTGTACTACTTGTGTTTATTTCTACATCACTAGATGATGCATTTTCTTCTGTGCTACTCGAAAGTGTAAAAGACACCTCTGTAGTTGAAGACATATCTAATATTTCTCCTGATGACGAAGCAAAAGAGTCTCCTGTTATTTCTTGTGTCAAAACAATATCTTCCCCTCTACTCCATGCCAAAGAAACAATTATTTTTGTTGGTTTAGTATTTTCTTCTATATTACCAATAAAACTACCACAATAAATATCAGCATTTATTGATGCTTGTAATATCGCCGAATTTTCTTTACTAAACTCTTTTTCATCATTGTTAGATTTTGTTTGTGGTTCACCTTCCGCGTTCTGTGTGTTTTTCCAACCACCAAGACATGCCGTAGGGTAAAATGTTGCGACCTCAGCCTGACCTTTTGGTGACATAACTGATCCGATAACCATGAGAAACATTGTTACAATAGCAACAACTTTGATTCTCTTTTTCAAAAGAGTGCGTTCTGTTTCTTTTTCATTTGCGAAGATAAGATTTTCAAGAGAATTTCTTACATTATCAATATGAGAACCAACGTTTAACTTTGGACTATAAATTGATGATTTAAAAAACTTTTTCTTAGGTAAGATTTTGCCCATAATATACTTATAAGTATAGCAACGATATTGATATATATTGTCGAGCAATCCACACAAACAACGCTAAATATTTACATGGAAAAAAAAGTGACGATGTGATAGTATTTTAATGTTACATTATGGGGAATCGTCTAATGGTAGGACAGCAGATTCTGGATCTGTTTATTGGGGTTCGAGTCCCTGTTCCCCAGCAAACTTGAGCTAGCACGAGATGCTTATGAAATAAGCTTTCTAATTAGCTAAAGATCTATACAGTTATTGAAGACGCCGCAGGCTAATCCAGACAAAAAACACTTTCCGCAAAGAAGGTGT